>Ga0307517_10000035_pt1 | contig 172762 bp, 154 predicted proteins | sample 23_EM_MG_FD_194515 | JGI IMG/M metagenome (GOLD analysis project Ga0307517, IMG submission 194515) | Populus trichocarpa ectomycorrhiza microbial communities from riparian zone in the Pacific Northwest, United States - 23_EM | ecosystem: Host-associated > Plants > Roots > Unclassified...
CTCGTACACGGTGACGTCGATGCTGACCCGCCGCAGGGCAGCAGCGGACGCCAGGCCGCCCATGCCGGCGCCCACGATTGCAATCGACAGAGGTCTTGCCATCGCCTCCCCGCCCTATCTTTTCTTGGGCGCTAGGCCGGCCTGAAACCCGCCTGCGCCAGCGCCGCGCGGCCCTTATCCGACGCGAGCTCGTCGAGAAAGGCCTGCACTGCCGCCCGCTGCTTGCGCGCGGTCACCAGTACGAAATCATAATGCTCCTCGGCAAAGGGAATGAAACCCAGGTCCGACGCATGGGCAACCGGCGCGATGGTCATGCCCCAATCGGCGCGATGCTGCGCCACGGCAGCGGCGACCGCATTGTGCGAGCGCGGTTGATTCCAGTAACCGTCAGGCGTGGCGCCTGCGAGCAACCGGTCGATCAGGATGCGCGTGCCCGCGCCCTGGTTGCGGTTGACCATGATGCAGGCGGGATCGGCGAGTGCGGCGCGCACCGCGGCCTCGGCACTCAGGCCTTCGAAACGCGTATCGCCCTTGCGAAACACGATGCCCTGCATGCGCCGCCAACCCGGCACCAGTTCAAGCCCATTGGTGAGATAGGGCGTGTTGTAGGTTTCGGTCTTGTCATCGAACAGATGGATCGGCGCGAAATCACATTCGCCGCGTTTGGCGGCCGCGAGGCCACCGAGGCTGCCGACTGCGATCGATCGCATGGAAAGCCCAGCGCGCGCCAGCGGCGCCGTGACCAGATCGAGCCCGGTACAGTGGCTACCGACGATCACGAGATCGGGCACCCGCACATGCGGTGTGAACAGCGTCACGTCGGCCTCCGCGCCCGCCGGCATCTGGTCGGCCAGCGCATCGATGCGCAGGAAACCATCGGCCTGCGCGAAGGACGTGATGGCGCCGGATCCCTTGCCGGTGGGATAGGCGATCAGACCGTCCGTTCCCTCGACCAGCGACACCATCACGAATTCGGTGCGGCCCAGTTCGGAGGCAATCCGCACCGGGATTTTGGCGCTGACCTTGGCGTCCGAACGCGGCGGCAGGCCCGCCATGCGCCGCAGCACCGGCACGATCATGTCGTGGAAGGTGAACATCGCCGAAGTTGGAAATCCCGGCAGGATCACCACCGGCTTGCCGTCGCAGACCGCGAGACACAGCGGCTTGCCCGGCTTCAGCGCGACGCCATGGGCAATGATGCCGGGCTTGCCGAGCCGGGAGATAATGCGATGCGACACGTCGCCCGCGCCTTTCGAGGTGCCGCCCGAGAGCACCAGTATGTCGCTGGTCTCAAGCGCCCGGCGCATTGCGGATTCGAGCAGCATTTCGTCGTCGGGAATGGCGCCGAGAAACGCCGCCTCGCCGCCATTCTCCGAGATCGCCGCGGTGACGATCGCGCCGTTGGTGTCGTAGATCGCGGCAGGGCGCAGCGGTAACCCCGGCTGTACCAACTCATCGCCAGTGGAGATGATAGCGACGCGCGGCCGGCCCGCGACGGTAACTTCTGCAATCCCGCAGGCCGCCAACATGCCGATTTCGCGCGAGCCGATGATAGTGCCGGCGCGCAGCAGCGCCTCGCCGCGCGCGATATCGGAGCCGGCATAGGACACGAATTGTCCGGGGGACGCGGCGCGGCGGATTTCGATAGCGCGCGCTCCCGCGGGCTGGGTGTGCTCGACCATCACAATGGCGTCGGCGCCGCGCGGCACCGGACCGCCGGTGGCGATGGATGTGGCGGTCCCCGATAACACCGGCCGCGCCGGCGCGACGCCGCAGGCGATCACCTCGTCGTTCAGCATCATACGGACCGGCGTCGCTTCACCGGCGGAAGCAAGATCGGCGGAGCGGACCGCAAAGCCGTCGACATTGGAACGGTCAAATGGGGGCACATCGATCGGCGCCACCACGTCTGCGGCCAGCGCACAACCGAGGGCGTCCGCGAGCACGCGCTGCTCGCTCGGCACGGCGCGTGGAAACAACGCGGCTTCGAACCGGGCCAGGGCATCCTCGCGCGACAAAATGGTCAGGAACTGGTCCTGATCGTGGGCGTCGCGGTTATTTGGCGAAGGCGCGGAAGTCATGCGGAGTTCCCTGTCATTCCCGCAACATATAGCCATCGACCGCGGCGCCCGCAGCAAATCCCTCGGCATCGCCGGGCACGGTTAACCAGGCCTCGGCGCGGGCGATCGCATCGAGCGACAGTTCCCCGGCCGCCAGCGCCACCCAAGCGCCGTGCTTTCGTTCCAGCAGCACGACTTCCGCGATACCAACCCCGGAAGCGATCTTGCGCGCCAGCGGCAGATTGAGCGTCTTGCGTGGCCGTCGCCCCGACAACCGATCGAGCACGGGAAGCACAAGCGTCCACCACGCCGCAAACGCCTGATCCGGCGCGCCCGGCAGCACCACGACAGGCGTGTTGCTGATACGGCCCACCGCCGAGGTGCGGCCGGGCTGCACGGCGATGCCGTGGGCGAGCACCTCACCGCACCCGGCCAGCGCGGTCACCGTCGCATCGGTGCGGCCAACGCCACTGCCGCCGACAATCAACAGCAGGTCGCAGGCAGCGGCATCGATCGCGACGACAATCGATGCGGCATCCCGCCCCGAGGCGGCGACGGAAACCACATCGGCGCCGGCGGCGCGCGCACTTTCCCCGATCATATCCGATGTCACCGTGCCGCCGGGGATATTGACGATGCGCAGGCGCGGCCGGCGCACTTTCAGTTTCTGTATTCCTGCCGCGCGCGCGATCATCAGGTCGCGCGCCAGCACGCGCCGCCCGGCTTCGACAATTTGGCTGCCGGCGGCGATATCGCCACCGGCCCGGCGCACGCCCTGCCCCGGGATCGCTTCCGCCAGCACCTGCGGCATCGGACCTGACTGGTCGACGGAGTCAGCATCGAGCACACAATCGCAGCCATCAGGCATCGCATCCCCGGCTTCGACCCAGGCCGGCAATGCCGCCAACGGCAACGGCGAGTAAGAGGACGCGCCGACGAGATCGCGGGCGCGCAACGCAAAGCCGTCGCTGGCGGCGATGTCGTGCGGCGGCATCGCGCCTGACGGAAGCATATCGGCGGCGATGCAGCGCAACGCTTCCGCGAGCGGCAGTTCCGCAGGCGTTACCGGCTCAACGCCGTTCAACAGGGCGGCGAGCGCCGCTTCCAATGGCGTAAGCGAGGCCGGCAAACGCTGGTGCGAGGTCATAGGTCGCGTATGCCCTGAATCGGGCCGGAAATAAACAGAACCTGATACCGCCCGCTATCAGCCCCCTAGCTCCGGCCAAGTTGACGCCGGCCCAATTTAGTTGCAAATGAGACCAATTGGCGAGGCAGCGGCCTGCAGACACAACGGCCAATGCGCCAATCCACAGGGAGAAGACGGGATGTTCCCCAAGAGTTTATCCATACTTGGTGCGCTTGCCGCCGCGATGCTGGCGCCGACAGCCGCGCGTGCACAGCTTTCCGATGACATCGTCAAGATCGGCGTGCTCACCGACATGAACGGTCCGGCCTCGACGCCGACCGGCCAGGGCTCGGTCACGGCCGCGCAAATGGCGATCGACGATTTCGGCGGCAAGGTGCTGGGCAAGCCGATCAGCCTGATCGTCGGCGACCATCAGCTGAAGCCGGATATCGGCGGCGGCATTGCACGGCGCTGGTACGATGTCGACCAGGTCGACCTGATCGTCGACGTGCCGGTGTCGGCGGTCGGGCTTGCGGTGCAAAACGTTGCCAACGAAAAGAAGAAGCTGCTGATCGTTCACTCCACCGGCACCGCGGATTTCCACGGCAAATTCTGTTCGCCCTATGCGATGCAATGGGTGTTCGACACCCGTGCGCTGGCGGTCGGCACCGCGAAGGCGGTGGTGAAGCGCGGCGGCGACAGCTGGTTCTTCATCACCGACGATTACGCATTCGGCCATTCGCTGGAGCGCGACGCCTCCAGCGTGATCACAGCCAATGGCGGCAAGGTACTGGGCTCGGTGAAGCCGCCGCTCGCCACGCCGGACCTGTCGTCCTTCGTGCTGCAGGCGCAGGCTTCCAAGGCCAAGATCATCGGCATCGCCGCCGGCCCGCCGAACAACATGAACGAGATCAAGACCGGTTCGGAATTCGGCGTCTTCCAGGGCGGTCAGCAGATGGCGGCCTTGCTGGCCCTGATCACCGATATTCATTCGCTCGGACTGCCGGCGGCGCAGGGACTGCTACTGACGACTTCGTTCTACTGGGACATGGACGACAAGACCCGCGAATGGTCGAAGCGCTATTTCGCCAAGATGAACCGGATGCCGACGATGTGGCAGGCCGGCGTCTATTCCTCGGTCATACACTATCTCAACGCCATCAAGGAGACCGGCACCGACGAGCCGCTCAAGGTGGCGGCGAAGATGCGCGAAAAGCCGATCGAGGATTTCTTCTCCCGCAACGGCAAGCTGCGCGAGGACAATCTGATGGTCCACGATCTGATGCTGGTGCAGGTCAAGAAGCCGGAAGAGTCGAAATATCCGTGGGACTATTACACCATCCTGGCCAAGATCTCCGGCGACGAAGCGTTCGGCCCGCCCGATCCGGCGTGCTCCCTGGTGAAGAAATAATCTTCGTCGTCCCGCTGGTACACACCATCGTCGTCCCGGCGCAGGCCGGGACCCATAATCCCGGTCATCTGTTGTTGAAAGAAGGCCGTCGACCATTGCGCTCAACAATAAGCGCCGCGGCGTATGGGTCCCCCGATGTGCAATTGCACATCTGAGGTCAAGCCCGGGACGACAACATTTACTTCAGCACCCCAACCTCCCGGAAATACGTCAACACCCCCGGATGGATCAGCCCGACGCTCGGCGCCGCAGCGGCTGTGTTCACCGCCGATGTCTCGCACGCCTGCGGCAGCTTCTTGCACAACGCAGCTTCGGCCCCGTGCAAGGTCTTCGCCAGCCGATAAGCCACATCGTCCGGCAGGCTTTCGCGCGCGAGCACAAAACTCCATGAGCCGATCGAAGAGATCGCTACCGGCTGGTTCGGATAGCTGTTGGCGGGCACCGTCAACGGCTTGAGGAAGGTGTGCTTGGCGCGAACCTTCGCAATCTCGCCGGCGTCGGGGGCGATGAAACGGGCGCCGCCGGGGGCGGCCGCCATCGTTGCAAAACCGGGCCAGCCGATGCCCGCACCCCATAGCGCCGCAGCACGACCGTCCTGCACCATGGCCGGGCCGTCGCCGGCACGATCGAGATAGATCGACTTGAAATCCTCGTCCTGCTTCAGCCCGATGCCGTCGAGCATGTAGCGTGACAGGATCGGCAGGCCCGAGCCCTTGGCGCCGAACGCCACCGGCTGGCCGACGAGGTCGCGAATGGTCTTGTAGGGGCTGTCGGCGCGCACCACGAACATGCCGGGGCTGGAATACATGGCGGTCAGGATCTTCAGTTTGGTCGCCGGCCGGCCGATGCCCATGAAGGCCTCGTAGGAGGGCTCGCCAGCGACCAGCGCGAGATCAAGCCCGTCCGATTCCAACAGCGGAATGTTTTCGAAGCTGCCCTTGGTGTTGCGTGGCTCGATCGACAGCGTCGGATCGGCAGCGTTCATGACTTCGGCAAATGCGTTGCCATAAACTGGAAAGCCGCCACCCGGCGTCGCTGTTCCCAGACTTATTGTTGTTTTTGGTATGGCCTTGCCTCCATCTTGCGCCGCAACGCCGCCCGCCAGCAGAACAACACCGGCGCACACAATATGAGCGAGTTTCATGTTTGGCCTCTAGCGTTGCTCCCGAGCGGACGGCACATCAACGCGCAGCGGGGGATTGTAGGCAAGCCCGGGCTTTTGCGAAAGCACGGCTGCAACGGGAACAAGAAAATGACGGGAAGCATCCTGAACAAGGCGGTCGGCGAAGCGCTGAAGGACCCCAAGCTGGTGGCGCGGCTGGCCGAGGTCGGCGGCATCCCGAAGCCGATGACGCCGGCCGAATTCGGCAAGTTCGTCGCCGACGAGACCGAGAAATGGCGCAAAGTGGTGGAATTCGCCGGCGTTTCGGTGGATTAACCCCGCCATTGCGGGATCGCGATCCCCCCTGTAAACGATCCCCGCACCGTTGCCGGCCGCCTCAAACGGCCGCTCGCGGCGGGGCCTGTAGCTCAATGGTTAGAGCCGGCCGCTCATAACGGTCTGGTTGCAGGTTCGAGTCCTGCCGGGCCCACCAATGAGATCAAGTACTTACTACGTTTTCTGAAGTTGGATAATTTGGTACCGCCTCAGTTACTGTCACAGAATTGATTGCCGTTTTGTTCGCGTGATGGTCTCGATTGGCGATTCAACAAGACGTTTATCCAACGTGAGCCACGCGATGAAACGCCGAGAACGGCTCACATTCAACCAAAATAAAAATCAGCGTCGGCAGTGAAATCCACGTTGATCAAACGCACCGGCGATAGATCATGCGCGGCCCAATGTCGGCATAGTTCGAGAAACATTTCAACAAAGCGTGAGGAACATGACGAAATTGGATCGCGCCGCCGGACCGATCCGTAGCGGGTCAGATCACATGCAAATCCGGCGCTTTCGACGTCAGCGAACGCTCGTCGCCCGTCGCTAAAGCACTGTGGCTGACCATCGCTGTCCACATCCGCGAACGATCGCGCCGCGGGCTCAAGCTCAACTCGCCGGCTGAGATGATGGCCTGACGCGACCGCCTACCAGTGCGAGTGCCGCGCGCGTTCTGGCCAGGCTCTGTCATAGTCATCGCCGCCGACCCGGTTATCGCATATCTCAGCGAGAATCTGGCCCGGCGGCGATGCCGACATTCGTGGTGGCGACATCCAGCATGGCTGCGACAACATCGACGGCGCGGCCTGCCCTACGATCAGCGGGTCGAGATCACAAATGGGCTTCACGGCTATCGCGCGGCGCCTGCCCGCGCTCGGTCATGCCATAGTCGCGCAAGACGGCTGCCACACGCAGCCGGTAGTCCAGGAACACATCCTTGCGGCTGTTGGCCTGAACACCACGATGGACTTCCCAGTTGCGGAAGGCGTCGACCGCCGCTTCATCCCGCCAGATCGAAAGAGCCAGCAACTTGCCCGGATCGGAGAAACTCTGGAATCGTTCGATCGAGATGAAGCCATCCATCTTCTCGAGCTGCGGCCCAAGCCTCGCGCCCATATCCAGATAGGTCTGCATCTTTCCAGGCGCTGGCCACGACTCGAAGATCACCGCAATCATTTCTTTACTCCCGACAAGCTGAAAGCGCCGTCAAAGCGACGGTCGGTTTCCATGGCTCGAACACTGACTCTGGCGAGAGGAATATGGCTCGCACGCACTGACGGCTAACGAAAACAACTCACCTTCGGATGAGGAATAGTGAAAGCCGTCGGAACCCTGGTGTAACGGCATCCAGTGAACTCGGAGGCTAGCACAGGCAGTCCATGCCCAGCCTCAATGCGGCCTCCGCTTCGGTACTCGTGCGCGCAAGCAACTGGCCCACCGGCTCGATCGCGGTGATGAGGGCCGCGGAGGTGCCGGCGTAGAGCGCCCCGGCTTCCCAATCGCCATCCATCGTTTCCCATGGTGCCGACACATTGTAGCGCAACATCGGCGCGCCTTCCGGAAAGCTGCCTATCCGTTCGCCCTCCCCCGGTCGTGATCCGTTCGGTGGGCAACCCGCCGCCTTCCAACGTTCGAACGTGGAATTTGCGATGACGCGATGAAGGGAGTTCGGCCAGCCTCCATCGAACAGCGTGGTCTCGACCAGATCGGACACACCCGCCCTGACGATCATCTGCTTGTAGCCGGGGTGGCTGCCGCTCTCCTCCGTGGCGACAAATCGCGTGCCCATCCAGGCACCACACGCACCAAGGGTAAGTGCGGCAGCCAGGCCTCGCCCGTCGGCAATTCCGCCGGCAGCGACAACCGGGACGCCGCGCGCCGCGTCGACCACCGCCGGCAACATCGTCATCAACGGCGCTTCACCCGTCAGATGGCCGCCCGCTTCGCGGCCTTGCGCGACGATGAAATCGACGCCGTGGTCTGCAGCCCGCTCGGCCTCGGCTGGACCAGAGACGGTCCAAAACACAGTCGCCCCCGCGTCCTTGGCACGTCTCACATAAGGGGCGGGATCCCCCCGCAACAGGGACACGACGCGGCACCCGGCGTCCAACGCCGTTTCGAGCCGGCGTGTCTGATCCTTGATCAGCACGAGGTTGACGCCGAAGCGGTCCGCACCACCCGCGGACCCGATATAGGCCGACAAGGTCTGACGCAACTCGGTCTCGGGAATGTGGCCAAGCGCGACAAACCCGAGGGCACCTTCGCGCGCCAGCGCACCCAGAAACGCCGGTGTCGAGCCGCGACCGAGCGGTGCAGCGACGATCGGATGACGCAAGCGAAGCCTGGTTGTGAGAATGGTCTGCAGGGGCATGGTGGCTCTCGGGAAGTGGCAGACGATTTCGATCAGCACGATGCCGCCAAAGCGCTCGGCCGCTCAGCCTGTCATTTCCTGCAATACATTCGCTGCAGGTCGCGCGGATAAGTCGTCTTGGCTTGCTCGGCGACCGCGGCATCGATCTCGACAGTGAGGAATGGCTGCGCCGCCGTGGTCTCACCGAGCAAGGCGGCCTCCGGCGAGAGCAGCCAGCTGCCACCGGAAAACCAGTCGCGGTCGTAGGAGCGTCGGTTCGCGGAGATCAGGTAACAGCCGGAAGAGACCGCCGACATCTCGCAGGCGACCCGCCACCGCTTGCCGCTGCCGCTTGCCCGGGGATGCACGATGAGATGCGCGCCGGCGAATCCGATCTCCCGGGCGTGTTCCGGAAACATGATCTCGCTGCAAAGCTGGACGCCGACACGCATCGGACCGCACGAGATCGGCGCAAAATCCCTGTCGCCGCGATCGAACCAGACCGTCTCCCGCGCAACCGGTGCATCGGGCAGATACCATTTGTGCCGTATCGCCCGATATCCCGACGCCTTCGACCATAGGAACGCCTCGTTGAGCCGACGCCCCTCACGCTCGACCGGTCTCGAACTCATCACCCACGGAGATCCGAGCTCATCCAATCTGCCAATCATCTCGTCATGCCCGGCGATAGCGTCACGCCATTGACCGAAGTCGACGGCATCTCCGACAAAAATCCATTCGCAGAAGGGCATTTCCGGCAGGACCACGACATCTGGCCTCTCTGCCGCGGTGTGCTCGACGAGCGCATCCCAGGCCTGCTTCTTGCGCGCAGCTTCGTCGGGAAATTCACAGATGGAGAGTTTCATTGCCGCCCCTTCAAGCATGATGTTGCGGTCGCGAGATTCCCGAAGGCACCCCGCGACCGTCGCGACTAACGTGCGATCAATCAGTCGCGCCTGGCGCCTTGGCCGCCCAAGCCCGCTCCCGGATGACGCTGCAGATCTGGTATTTGAATTCGCTATAGAAGCTGTCGAAGCCACGTTTCTTGGCCGCGCGATGTTCGGGATCGATCCGCCATTTGTGAAGCGCTTCCTCGGATTCAAACTCCACGATCGTCACCCGCTCTCCATCATCGGCGACGAACCCCTTGTGCGAGACATAGCCGGGCACCGCCCGCGCCAGCTCGCTCATGCGCTCTGCCGTCGGGCCATATTCGTCGTCCACGCCTGAATTCAACCGGGTGCGAAATACGGTAACGATCATTGGATAGCCTCTTTCCTGCCGCCGCCGTCTCAGTCGGCAATGCCGTCGATGATGATGAGATCGGCGTCCGCATATTTCTGACGAATGGCCTTCGCGCGCTGATATTCGGGACTCTCGTAGCAGGCAATAGCCGTCGCGCGATCCTTGAATTCGACCACGACGTTTCGTTCGCGGGCGGTTCCCTCCATCGTCGTGAACGCTCCTCCGCGCACGACGAACTTGGCGTCAAACTTCTTGAACGGAGCACCAACCGCTGCAATGTACTCGGGATATCCTTGTTCATCTCGAACCGAGACGCGCGCAATCCAATAGGCCTTTGGCAAATTCGTTCTCCTTGACGTGTGACGAAGACAGCGCCGGTGACAGCGATCGCCATCGGCGATTGACGCGCAGTTAGAATTCCCACACGCCAAACTGCAAGTGAACACGCTTCATCCGCCGTCAAATTCTTCTCCTTTGCCGCACCGCCCGCGTCTGTCCATTGTTTGCGATCTCAACCAACGGAGACTTCCCTTGACGCTAACAGATAACGCCATTCAGCTTGGCGAGTTCGCCACCGCGCATCTTGCGGATGCATGCTTGCGCGTCCGCGTGCCGCTACGCTGTGCGCCACACACCATCTGCCCGGCGGTCACCGGTATGAAGGCAAGCGGCCGGGCCTGGCCGGTGCGGCACGTCGGAAGCGTCGACGTGTTTCTGGAAGCGATCGAGCAGGCGAGCAAAGGTGATATTCTCGTTGTCGACAATGACGGCCGCTTCGATGAATCCTGTATCGGCGATCTCGTGGTGCGCGAAGCGCAGGGGGCCGGCCTCGGCGGAATCGTGATCTGGGGGCTCCACCGTGACAGCCTGGAAGTCTCCGAGATTGCGCTTCCGCTGTTCAGTCTCGGCGTGACCTCCGCCGGCCCGCAGCGTCTCGATCCCAGGCCATCCGACGTTTTCGACGCCGCGCAAGTCGGGCCGCATCTGGTAACATCAGGAGACCTCGTCGTCGCCGACGGCGACGGCGTGGTGTTTCTGCCGCAGCAACACGCTCCCGCAATTATCGCGGCCGCGGCGGCCATTCGGGAGGTGGAGCGGGACCAGGCGGTTAAGATGCTCAATGGCCAAAGTCTGCGCGATCAATTGCGCTTTCGGGAATTTTTGGCGCGGCGACGCCGCAATCCCCAACACAGCTTTCGACAGCATCTCCGGGAAATCGGTGGCGCCATCGAGGAATAGGCGGCAAGCCGGTTCGCGGTGCAGTGACCGCAAACCTTGTTGCTCAGGGGCATCCGGCAACCAGCCTATGCTTGAAGAATCCCAGGATCTCGTCGCGCGCCGCGATCGTCGGCTGGCCGGCTTCGTCGATCAGATGGGCAGTCACGACACTATGGGGAGTCGTGACATGGCGCTCGAAGAACGGCGCAAGATCGGTATTCGCCGCGCTGTCGGGAAGCACCCGGCCGATGAAGCGATCACCAAGCGCCTCGCTATAGGCCGCGAAGCGCTGCGCCATGCAGAACTTGTCGCCCTCGAAGCGGTACGCCATCACGGTCAGGTCATCCCGGTCGAGCCGTTCGCGGACCGCCTTGACCTCGTCGGGAGCGATTTCGATGCCGGCCGGGTTGTTCAGCGGCAGCGACGGCTGCGACAGCACCGGCGCCAGCATCGACGGCTCGAGCATCATTGTGAGCGCGAAATTACCCGTGAAGCACATTCCGATGGCGCCGACGCCGGGTCCGCCGCATTCTTCATGCGCAAATCGCGCCAGCGATCGCAACCACTTCGTCACCGGGCTGGATTCGTTGGCCGCCAGAGCACGGAATTCGACGCTCACGCAGGCGCGCTGGAAGATGACGGCGCCCTCCTCTGCGCTGGGAACAGCGCCGTCGCGGCCGAACAGAGACGGCATGTAGACGGTGAAGCCTGCGTCGCGCACCCAGCGTGCGAACCGTGCGACGTGAGGGCTAATGCCCGGCATCTCCGTCATCACGATGACGGCCGGTCCTGCGCCCGCCACATGTACGGTTTTGGTGACACCGTCGAGCGCAATCAGTCGGCGTTTGAAATCCTCGAGCGGATCGTCCTGCTTCATGGACCGGTTTGGCATTGAGCTAGCTCCTCTCCCGAACACGCGAATTGACGCCCCGCCCTTGCGGCGGCGCACCGGCATTTGCGCCAATCATTGCGATTCCGCTCCGGACCGACCAGCGTCAAACCTGACATTAATCGCGGTTTTTTTGACAGCCCCAAAGTCGCTATTGCCGACACGCGAGGCTGTACGGCATCAGGTTGCGAAATGAGTACTCAGCAGCGCCGACAATTCGCGTTGATAGGCGCGGCTATCCACATAGCCCACATGGCGCCCCGAGCAGATCCGGGCCGTTCCGCCGGTAAGGTCCGGCTCCCCGCCGGATTCGATTTTCGCATCGAGCGCAGCGCGCGCCGGGCTGTCGTTGAAGCCGGCGAGAATGTGCGCGGCAATCAACTCCGCGCCCAGCTCAAACAGCCCGTACACGGAAGAGTTGGTTTCCAGGAAACCGAGGCCATAGAGATTCCGGTGGGTCGGATGAAACAGCCGCATCCAGAAATGCGGGCGGTTGCCTCCCTCAAAATCCAGTACGCCATCCGCCAGATAGGGAACACTTGCGCGGTAGCCGGTGGCGAGAATGATCTCGTTTGCCTGTTCCTGGCGACCATCGTCGTAGACGACGACCCCGGGTTCGACACGATCGATCGAAGGCCTCGCCTTGATCCTGCCGTGACCAAGATGATGGAGCACCTCGGTGTTCATGATGGGGTGCGACGCGAAGGGCGCGTGGTCCGGCTTGGGAAGCCCAAACGACTCCGGCCGTCCCACCAGTAGCTCAAGCAACGCTTCCGTGTTGGGTGGATGCACCCAATCGGGCAGACCTTGCTGGTCGCGAAACACGGTGTCCGTCGGCCGGCCGCCAATGAATTTTGGCACAAACCAGTATCCGCGACGTAACGATAGCGATACGGAAGCCGCACTTCGCGCCGCATCGCAGGCGATATCCACCGCCGAGTTGCCTGCGCCCACAACGACCACGCGCTTGCCGCGCACCTCATCGGCAGACCAGTAGGAAACGCTATGGCGGATCGTCCCGCCAAACCGATCACGGCCTTCGATAACCGGCATGATCGGATCCCAAAGCGAGCCCGACGCGCAGATCAGTGCTGCGTAATCCCGCGTGGCACCGCCCGCCGTGACTTTCCATCTTTCGCCTACCCGCTCAGCTCGCTCGACGGGTGTCGAGAGATTGATCGAGGGAGGCAGCCCCTCCTTGACGACAACCCCTTCCAGATAGGCGAGCACTTCGGTGTGGCTCGGGTAGGTGGCCGAGCTATCAGGAAACGGATGTCCGCGAAACGTCGAGGTCGCCATTCCCTTCGACGAAATGAAATGGGCGCTGTCATACATTGGCGATCCGGCGTGACCTGGATTCCAGATGCCGCCGACACCCGGGTTCTTCTCGAACACGTCAAACGCGAGCCCGGCGGCCCTGAGCGCGCGGGCTGCCGCGATTCCCGCCGGCCCTGCGCCGACAACGCAGACACGCCGATTCTGCGCCGGCTCGCTTTCAGTTATCATCAATTGACGCTCGCCGGAAGGTTCAAAACGAAATTCCGCATCATGATTTCCGTGGGAGAATGGCTAGGCGAAGCACCAGCGGAGAATTCGCGGTGAATTCCTCAAACGACGAGATTTCGACCGATCAGCTTCAGTGGTCAAACGGAGCTGCGTTGACCAGTTTGACAACGTCAAAGCGGGTTGCCGATTGACCAATGCGCGAATGCGGCTTGGTGTCGATCTGATGCTTGAGAAGGGTAGTGAGCAGCAGTTTCGTGCCGTCACGCGGGTAGTCTTCGACAATCTTCCGGATCAGCTTTGCGTCGAGCTGATCCATACGGGTTCCGAACACATCGAGGAAGGCGCCCATATTGAGATAGGCGACTTCAGGACGCGGGTCCTTCGCCGTTTCGACTGAGGTGTGAAGCTCGATCGCGGCGGCTACCTGATCGGCAAGCGCCGGATAGCCCTTGGCGCTCAGAAAACGTGAAGCTTCGCGAGCGCCAATCGTCTCGAAATCATCCGGCCCCTCGAAAATCGGCTCCAGACCCAGGTCGTGGAACAGGCATCCCACATACAGCGCTTCCATATCCGGCCTGGCTCCCGCCTTGGCGGCAAGCGCACGCCCAAACAGGAAACTGCGCTTGCAGTGATCAACCATCACCGGAGACGAAAGAGCACCGAGGTAGGATTCAGCAGCCTTGGCGGCGGCCGTGTCGGGTAACCGCAGTTCCTTGGCGCGCGAACCGGCGAACATGCCGGATACGCGAGAGCTGAACTTGCCGAGAGCCGCCGAAAATCCGTGTCGTCCGCATGTGCAGGGGTGTTTTGATTTTGTCATGTGTAATCTGTGGCTCCAAACCTTACGTCCGGACAGTGTCTATAATGACAATAAGCGGTCTGACATTGACATCATCAAGATCGCACTTGTCGAATTGCCTTGCCGCTCAACATCGACCGTTGCGCCGGTGTCGCTGTTACGGAAGCTCGACGAGTTGTTTTCCGAAATTTCGACCTTCAAGAACGTCGATAAGCGCGCTCGGCGCGGTCTCAAGGCCCCTCATGATGCTCTCTCGATATTTCAGGCGCTTCGATGAAATGAGGCCAGCAAGCTCCGCGCGTGCCGCCGGCCAAAGTTCGCGATGGTCGGAGACGATGAATCCCTCCATCTTGACGCGGGCTGTCGAAAACATGCTGGCGTCAGCGATCGCCACGGCGTGGCCGTCGTATCCGCCGGAAATCAGTCCCGAGATGGCTACCCGCGCAAAGGCATTCAAGCGGCGCATGACCGCATCCAGCACCCTTCCGCCGACATTCTCGACGCATCCATCGATCCCTGCCGGAGTCGCGGCAGCGAGCTGGGCATCAAGATCACCGGCCTTGTGGTCGACACACGCATCGAAGCCAAGCTCGTCGACGACGTAACGGCATTTGACTGCCCCTCCCGCGATGCCTACGACGCGACAGCCAATCGATTTGGCCAGTTGTCCGGCGACACCTCCGACCGAACCGCTCGCGGCCGACACGACGATGGTTTCTCCTGGTTTTGGGTCGATGATCTGCCGCATGCCATACCATGCTGTGATCCCCGGCATGCCCGCAGCCCCGAGAAACGCCGCTAGCGGAGCCTGCGTCGTGTCCACTCGCACGATCGCAGTCGCTTTCGCAGTCGAAAACAATTGCCAGCCACCGATGCCGACCACGGGATCCCCGACGGCGAAATCCGGGTGGTTCGATTGCAGAACTTCTCCGGCTCCGCCACCAGCCATCACCTCATGAAGCGGCTGCGGCGACATATATGATTTTGCATCGTTCATCCGCTCGCGCAGGTAGGGATCGATGGATAGCCAACGCTGACGCACCAGAACTTCACCCGGTCCGGGATTTACAATGGGAGCTTCGACAAGCCTGAAGTCGAGAGGCGTCATCTTCGCCGATGGACGCCGGACCAAATGAAGCTGCTGGTTTAGTTGCGTAGCTGACATATCGGTACTTTCGAACTCGAACAAAATCAGATGCAAGATTGGCGGCCGCGCGAGCCTCAACGGCGAAGGACAGGATAAATTACCCAACCGCGAGATTTACAGCCAGCCAGCTTCAGTGCTCGAAGGGAGCCGCGTTGATTAGTCCTAGAACATCGACGCGGGCTGCCAGCCGACCGAAATGAGAGTTCGGCTTCGTATCGATCTCATGCTTGAGAAGAGTGGTGAGCAACAGTTTCGTACCGTCACGGGGATACTCTTCGACAATCCTCTGGATCAGCTTGGTATCGAGTTGATCGATACGCCTTCCCAAGACGTCAACCGTCGCCCCCATATGGAGATAAGCGACTTCAGGGCGTGGGTCTTGCGCCGTTTCGGCTGAAGTGTGAATTTTGATCGCAGCCGCAACCTGATCGGCAAGGAACCGATAGCCCCCGGCTTTCAGAAAACGGGAAGCTTCGCGCGCTCCAATCGTTTCGAAGTCATCCGGCCCTTCGAAAATCGGCTCCAGCCCGAGGTCGTGAAACAGGCAGCCCACATAGAGCGTCTCCAGGTCAAGCTTCGCGCCTGCCTTTTCTGCAAGCGCCTTTCCAAACAGGTAGCAGCGCTTGCAATGCCGGACCATCGCAGGCGAAGAGATCGCATACAGATAGTGCTCCGCGGCGGCCGCCGCCGGCGTATCGGGAAGCGGCGCTGCCCGCAAATCCTGGCCTGCCGGGGTGCTTGACGCTGACAGCGAAAGAGCCGTAGGCCCGAACGTGGAAAGAAGTCCACGGTGAGCGCACATGCAATTCGGAGAGTGAGTTTGCGATTTCATGTTTCCATCCATCCAGCGTTTCCACCCGAACATCATTGCGATTCAGCGCTGGATGGGCTAGTGTCAAAATCGACATTAATCGGGTGTTTTTTGACGTGACCAGAGTTACGGTTCTTGAAGTCGAAGGTTGCATGGCGTCAAGTGCGGCCATCACCCACGACGTGATGACAACGGCCAACCGGATCCGCGGAACGACGAAGCGCGCCTTACCGTTTAAAGTCACGACGGTGCGCTGCGGGTCGCGCCGGAACACCGCCAAGCTGCGCGGCACGGACCTCGTGATCGTCCCCGGGCTCGGCACCGGGTCGGCGGACGAATTGGACGGCAAGCTGAACAGCCCTGCCTGCCGGCGCGCGGCCGACTTGCTCGTTGAAGCGTTCGAAGCCAGGGCCATGCTCGCGGCTTCCTGCGCCAGTACATTCCTGCTGGCGGAGACCGGATTGCTGGACGGCCGGCGCGCGACTACCACATGGTGGCTGGCACCGCTGTTTCTGCAGCGCTATCCCGAGGTCGAACTGGTAGCGGACCGAATGGTGGTGGCCGACTGGCCGATCGCAACGGGGGGCGCGGCGATGGCGCAGATGGATTTGATGCTGGCAATCGTAGGCAAGTTTGCCGGACCGAAGCTGGCCAGCGCCTGCGCCAATTACCTTCTGCTGGATGAACGGCGCTCTCAGGTGCCCTTTATGGCGATCACTTATCTGGCAAGCCAGGACCCCAAGATCGCCAAAGCCGAAAAATGGGTCCGCGACAATATCGCCCGCGACTTTGCAATGGAGGAACTCGCCGGAGCCGTTGCTTTGGCGCCGCGGACGTTTGCCCGACGGGTCGCGGGGACCTGCGGCGTTTCTCCCATTCAGTTCGTTCAGCGCATCAGGCTTGAAACTGCGCGGTACCTGCTCGAGACCACGCGCGTGTCGGTTGAGGAAATCGCACGACAGGTGGGATATGCGGAACCTTCCACCCTCCGCCGGCTGATCCGGCGTGATACGAAACATTCGCCTGGACATTTCCGTCCCGCAGCGTGAGCGTGGCGCGAAGACCGGAGGGCTTGTCGAACCAGCGGATGCGGTTACGCCACCCCTGAGCTATTCGATTCCAGGTGAAAGCCCTTCGACGTGATCAACCATTTGCCATCGATGTAGTGCCAGGTCAGAAAATCAACGAAAACCATGGTAGCGATCCTGACCCGCACCTTGGTCAACGCCTGGGTCGAGGACGCGAAATCAATGAGCATGATCTCGTCCGCGCGAGGCGCGTGTAGCGACTTTGGCGAAGGACGCTTTTTCAGGATATCTCTGTAGGTTTCGGCCGACCACACGACCATCTGACCGTCGCGAAACCCATGCAGTTGGACGGTCGATCGAAAGACCTGATCGAACTTCGATACATCGCAGTCGAACATGAGGTCGAAATACTTCTGTAACGATTCAGTCAACTCTGTGATGCGGGAATTCGCCATTGTCGTTCCTTTCATGCGTAATTGATGTGATTGACTGCAGGACCTCGGAAGAGAACTAACCGCGCTCGCATCGACATGTCTTCGGATGCATCAGCTGCGCGGCGGCAATCTTCCCTCCGTGAGCAGCATTTGCGCGGCTGCGTCAAAGCCTCGCCAGGCGGCTGCGGCAAGTGAGGCGCCGACGCTCACGCGGCGGACGCCCATAGCCGCAAGATCGGACACGCCGGGATTGGGGCCCGTAATCATGACATTCACAGGCTTGGGGCGGACGGCCGCAACGATGCGGGCGATATCCGGCAACTCGTAGACGCCAGGGGCGTAGAGGCAATCGGCCCCGGCCTCGGAATATGCAACAAGACGGCCTATGGTGGCCTCGAGATCCGGCTTGCCGATGAAGTGGCCTTCCGACCGTCCGATGAGAAGAACATCCTGGCCGGCTTGATCGATGGCGCGCCGGGCGGCACGAACCCGCTCCACTGCGACAGGGAAATCGAGCAGGTTCCGGCCATTGCGGTCTTCGATCGACAGCCCCGCAACCCCGGTTTCGATTGCCATGAGGACGTTTGCATAGACGCCCTCGGAGCTATCGGCGTAACCGGTCTCGAAATCCGCATTGACCGGCAGATCGGTTGCCGCGCAAAGCGTCCGCAAATGGTCCAACGTTTCGTCCCGGGACAACCCGCCATCTTCGCGTCCCAACGACCACGCGTAGCCCGCGCCCGTCGTGGCGAGCGCCTTGAAGCCGAGTTTTTCGAGCTTCCGCGCACTCCCGACATCCCAGGGATTTGGAAGAACAAAGCACCCTTCCTGGTGCAGGGCGCGGAAGCGTGCACGTTTCACAGAATGATGAACCGCCATCTGGCGCCCTCCCCGTTGACAAGGCAGGATTTAGGAGAGCGGCACCGGGCAGCACAAACGAGTAATTCTGGGGTATGCGTGAATTGAACTCACGTGCGGGAGGACCGTGTGCCAACCGCTACCAGCCGCCGCGATTCAGCCACTCATCGACGAGCGCCAGCCTGTCGGCCCCCCAAAACGGCTCGGAATCCACGAAGAAGAATGGCGAGCCGAATACGCCACGGGCGATCGCTTCATCCGTGATGGCCCTGAACTGCTGCTTTGACATGTCAGAGTCCAACGCCGGTTTGAGCCCAACAATATCAGCGCCGCACTCAGCGGCCGTTCCGAGCACCGTATCCTTGCCGAAGCCATCGATGCCTTCACCAAAGTAACTATGGAATATCGCCTTGGCGAAGGGGATGGCGATGTCCGGTTGATGATCGCGCAGCCAGTAGAATGCGCGCCCTGCGTTGGCGCTGTGTACGGGAAACCCCGCCGGCAGGACGAACGGCGCAGACAGCTTTCGGGCCAGCCGCTCCCAATCGTGGCGCGCATAGTCGCCGCGCAAAGGCGTCTCGGTCAGCAACCGCATTCCGGTTGTGGCGAACACCGCGCCGAGCATGAACGGGCGCCACTGGACCGTCCGCCCATAGCGCTCCGCGACCTCTTCGATCTCAAGGGCGCCGAAATAGGCGTAAGGCGACCCGAAGTCGAACCAGAATTCAATTTGATGCATGGCGGGCCAAGATTAGTCTTTCAACCCACCGGTACAATTGAATGATACTGCGGACTGAATGAAGCCAATTCATCACGCTGGTATCACGACTTCCTGCAGTATCCAGGATCGGAACGCGACGATCCGAGGGTCGTCTGCGCGGCTCTCCGCGCCGACGAGCCAATACGAGGTATTGCTGAAGACGGTTTCCCAGACTTCGACAAGGCTGCCCGAAGCCAGTTCCGCATTGACCAGCGGTTTGCGCCCGATCGCCACGCCAAGCCCCTGGCAGGCGGCTTGAAACGCCATGTGGATGGTATCGAACCGAAGCCCCTTTGCCGGATCGGGCGCGGCGCGGCCGGTCTCGGTCGCCCATACCGCCCAGTCCTCGCTGACTCCCGTGACGTGAATCAGCGGCGACTGCTCGATGTCGGCAAGATCGCGCACGCGCTCATAGATGGATGGCGCACACACCGGAACCATTTCTTCGGCGACGAGCTTGTCGGCGATGACGCCCTGCCAGTTACCCCGCCCCATACGAATGGCCAGATCCACCCCGGTATCCGACAGCTCCGCGCGTTCATGGGACGTATCGATAACGATGTGAATGTCCGGGTGAAGTTCGCGAAACTTGTGTAGCCGCGGCAACAGCCATCGAGCCCCGAATGTCGGCGCGGCACTGATCGAAAGCTGGCCGAGGCTGTGCTTGTTAACGATCTTGGCACTCCCGCTGGCCAACAAGTCGAGCGCCTGCCGTACGATCGGGACATAGGTATTTCCTGCCTCCGACAGCACCAGGCCTTTTGTCGTACGAAGGAAGAGCGGTGCGCCCAGCCAATCCTCCAGCGATTGGATGCCATGGCTAACGGCGCTCGGCGTCAGCAGCAGTTCTTCGGCGGCGTTCTTGAAGCTCAGCAGTCGGGCCGAGGCTTCGAACAAGCGAAGGGAGTTCAATGGTGGCAAACGAGGGCGCATAGGACCGTTCTGCTGAAAGCCGATTGTATTCGTCCAAAACCACGGCAACGGCGGAGGTGAGGATTTCTCACGCGCTGGAGAAGATTATCAATTTGATCGATCTCACCGATGAATGCAACGTTGACTGCGCAACAAGCGAGGATGATATCCTTGCAAACGTCGGCCGGGTTCGACGATGACTGGATTTGATTGAACCGACGATGCCATTTGCGTGTGATTTCGGCGAACGCCAGAGGGTGACGCGTTCCGCCGGGAGATGCCGAGTTGACACTCTTGCGGCGCGTTGATCGCGATTGATAGCAGACGAGACCCGTGCCGTAAGTGACATTTATCGGGTATTTTTTGCCAACATGACAGTCGCGGTTCCCGGGATGGCGAGCACCCGCGCCACGGCCGATGAAGATGGGCACTCTTTCGCCGTGGCAGTATGACACCGGAGCCAATCACACGCCAGAACCCGATAATATGCGACTGCCTGCGATTTGGCGCTGCGCCCACAGGCGGCAGTTTTCCGATGTCGCGGTGGTCCAGATAGGCAGTACGCCAGAACCATCCTAAAAATCTGGCAATGTCCGCTGTCGGAGGTAACCTGGAAGAACTATGCTCCGTTTGAGTATTTCGGAGTTTGACCCGGAACTGACATCTACTCGTCCTCAGTACCGAAAGCATTGAACGGAGATACCGATGAATACAAAGTTAGGTGCCACGGGTATTGCAATCGAAGCAAGCTCAGCGCCAGTCCGTTCAAAACCGTCAAATTATCCAGAACCATTCTTTAGTCGGATGCTAAAACGCGAGAAGCGTTCTTTGGGTGACGTATTTGGCATCAAGAACTTCGGTGTCAATCTCACGACCTTGCATCCCGCCGGTGAGTCCGCATTGCTTCATCGTCACAGTAAACAAGACGAGTTTATTTATATACTTCAGGGAAGCCCAACTTTGGTGACGGACAAGGGTGAGGTTGTGCTTTCGCCCGGCATGTGCGCAGGTTTTCCGGCTCAGGGCATCGCACACCACCTGCTGAATCGCACTGAAAGCGACGTCACGTATCTCGAAATCGGTGACAGAACGCCAGGCGATGAAGGAAGCTACCCTGCTGACGATATCCGAGCTCTGCTCGGCCCCGACGGTAAGTGGCAGTTCACACACAAAGATGGCAGAAGATATTGATGGCGCGGAAGCCGGGCCACTACCGCTTCTGAGTGAAATGCGGAAGTGCAGCCGACATTCTGAGACCACTAAACGATGCGGTTGGCGGCGCCAACAATGCCGTCCGATTGTTGTCAGCATCGTCGGTTGAGCACACCGTTTGCAACAAGCGCGTAACTGTTCGACAGCCGTTGAATGATGCTCCCGCGAGCAGTTGGCGCGCAGACGAATTGCAGGCACTCGGCCAGCGCTGAATTTCGTATTGCAGTGAGCGGCGGAATGGATTTGGATAGCGCAGCGAATGATAGGCGGTGGCTAACATGATAGAGGATTCGCGGCTGGTTCAAGCGCAAAAACGGCGAGTTTTTTGGCGTGCCCAGCTGTACCGAAGTGGCGCCCCGCGCTCAAGGCTCGGCATCGCGAAAGCCGCGCGCCGGGCTCGCCTGCAGTCCGCGGCCAGCGGCCGACGTGAAGAATTCTCACGCGCTGAAGAAGATTATCAGTTTGTTTGGTCTGCGGAAGGCCTGCAACGCTCTGGCCATGCAACAGCCAGGGAAGACAACCATGACATCGTCAGCCGAACAACCGGTTCTGATCGAGGTAGCAGGCAACATTGCGACCCTCACTCTCAATCGACCCGCCAAGCTCAACGCGCTTAATTATGCAACGATCGATGGAATTCAGCGACATCTGGATTCGATTGAACGGGACGATTCCGTTCGCGTTGTGATCCTGACCGGCGCCGGCGACAAGGCATTCAGCGCAGGCGCCGATATCGCAGGCTTCTCATCGAGCGTCGAGGCAGGCTTAACCACCGCCATGCGCGAATTCGTCGGACGCGGACAGGCATTGACCAAACGGGTGGAGAATTTTCCAAAGCCGATCATTGCCGCTGTCAATGGGATTGCCTTCGGAGGCGGTTGCGAAGTGATCGAAGCCTGCCCTCTCGCGATTGCCAGCGAACATGCCCGCTTTGCCAAACCCGAGATCAATCTCGGCTTTCCGCCTCCGTTTGGCGGGACGCAGCGCCTGCCGCGCCACATTGGCAGAAAGCGCGCCTTGCAGCTGATCCTGACCGGCGACTCGATCTCAGCCGAGGAAGCGGCGCGGATCGGGTTGATCAACGAAGTCGTGCCTGCTTCGCGGCTACTGGAGCGAACCCGGGAGCTCGCTGCAACGATCATCGGAAAATCGTCGGTCGCAGTCAGCGCATGTCTGGCGAGCGTCACCCGCGGCATCAATCTGTCCATTGATGAGGGCCTGGCTGTCGAAGCCAACCAGTTTGCACAATTGGTCCATACGTCAGACATTCGCGAGGGGATAAACGCTTTCCTCGAACGCCGGCCGGCCCATTTCAGCGGACACTGACCGCTATCGAAACCAGCAGTTACAACCCGGATATTCCCGAGGCGACGAATAATGTCAGGCCATGTTGATCTCGTTAAGGAACAGTTCTTCGCGCTTCGCGACAGCCAGCATCAGGGCGCAGTGCATTTACTCAACCTGATCCGGTTGCGCGAGCGCGCCGATTACCCCGACGGCCGCAACGCCAGCGGCGTCGAAGCCTATCAAACTTACGGCCGGATGAGCGAGCCGGTACTGGCCCGTCTGGGCGTGAAGATCATTTGGGAAGGCCAACTCGAAACAATGTTGATCGGCCCGGGAGCCGAAAGCTGGGATCTCTTCTTCGTCGCAGAGTATCCCAGCGTGCAGGCCTTCGTCGAAATCATTCGCGATCCCGTCTATCGGGAAGCTGCCGCACATCGAAAGGCCGCCGCCCTCGACTCCCGCCTGATCGCCCTCAAGCCGCGCCCGGGGGCAACCCGGTTCGGCCAGTTCCTTGCGGAAAAGCATGCGTGATCGGAGGCACGCGCGCGAGAGCGACCTACGTGCGGATTTTCAGACTGTAGACGTGTTCCGGCGCTGGAAAGGCGCCGCCGCGCACGTCAGCGGCATAGGCTTCGACGGCCCGCCGCATTGAATCGCCGAGTTCACCATAACGCCGGACGAATTTTGCCGTGCGCGGCAATAGCCCGAGAATATCCTCGAGCACCAGCACCTGTCCGTCGCAGGCCGCACTCGCACCGATCCCAATTGTGGGGATCGGGTTCGTTTCTGTGATGCGGCGCGCCAGCGGCTCGGCCACCGCTTCGATGACCATGGAGAAGGCGCCGGCCTCGGCCACGGTCCGGCCGTCTTCCTCGATCGGGCCAGCAACATTGCCGCCATTGATCAATTGCGCCGCCTCGTCGCGTCCCTGCGCGCGAAACCCGCCCAGCGTATGGATCGATTGCGGCGTCAGGCCGATATGCCCCATCACGGGAATGCCCCGACCTGACAGAAACTCGATGGTATCGGCAATCCGCACGCCACCCTCGAGCTTGACCGCGCCGCAGCCGGTCTCCTGCATGATGCGCGATGCCGAGGCAAATGCCTGCTCCTTCGAACCCTCATAGGTGTTGAACGGCATATCGACCACGACCAGGGCTTTCTTCGAGCCACGCATCACGGCCTGGCCGTGCAGGATCATGGTCTCCAGCGTCACCGGCAGCGTGGTATCGAAGCCGTACAAGACGTTGCCCAGCGAATCCCCCACCAATATGACGTCGCAATAATCGTCGACGATGCGGGCCGTGTAGGCGTGGTATGCGGTGAGCACGACGATCTTGTCGCCTGCCTTGCGGTCTCGAATGTCCGGCGCGGCGATCCGCTTCGTTCTGGTTTCGCCTGGTACTGCGCTCATGCGAAGGATTCCCGCGTGAGGACGAGTTTGGCCGGCGGATTCGCGAGCGCATCGATCGCCTCGTCCCATGGTGCGACGGTATGGATGCGCTGCACCGGGACCTTCCGCTGGGCCAGCAGATCGAGCACCTTGGGCATCAACGTCTGGATATTCGCCCATCCGATCGTAAAGCGCACGCCTTGGGAGTACATCGCGCCGAGGGGCATCGAAGCTGAGCCGTGATAGGTACCGCAACTCGTGCAGCGGCCGTAGGGGGCGGTGGATTTCAACGCTGCCGACAGCCAATCGCCCGACGGATGGCCACTGGCGTCGACCGTCACCGGATAGCTTCCATGGCGCGATGGTGCCTTGCGCATCTCGATCGGGTTGGCTCCCACGGATTCGGCGATGGCCAGGCGGGCAGGATCGCTGTCGATGAAATCGACCTGCTCGGAACCGAGTGCGCGCGCCAGCGCCGCCGCATACAGACTGACCGATGGAACGCCGCCACCGCCGGCCACGATCAATACGGGTGCGCCCGGCTCTTCAAGGAGCCCCTCGGCGACGCAGCGGAAGGCATCCGACAGGTTGTCTCCGACGCTGGCCGCGTCGACCGCCGACACGCCCTCTGGCAATCTGACCATCATGGTGTCAGCGTAAGGCACGCGTACGACATCGCAGGCGGCGCCACCCCAATTGCCGAAGATTCCGAATCCATAGGCGGAATTCCGCGGCACCGTGGTGCACGCCGCTGGAAAGCCGTGCTTGCAACGCTTGCATGTGCCGCATGCCACCAGAAACGACACCACGACGCGATCGCCCGGGACGAATGCGGTTACTTCATCGCCGGCCTCAATCACATCGGCGACGAATTCGTGGCCGAAGCAAAATTCATCGCGCGCCGGAAATACACCCCTGAGGTAGGCTGCATCCGCGTCGCAGATCGAAAGGGCAACGGGCCGCACCAACGCGTCAGTGCCGTGCACCAACTTCGGCGCCGTTGTTTCACGCCACTCCAGCCGACGATTGCTCAGCACCATCAATTGTCGCATCGGATCCCCCAAATTGGCCGCCACATAGTCGAACCGGAAATGCCTGGACAAACGAATAAAACTGCCAGCCGGATGATCCCTATTCACTTTTGGATTTGGCGTGATGTGCCATAACAATCGGCATCGCGTCCTCGACCAGCGGTCCCGGAATTTGTCCGACGCGGGACCGACCGCCACCACGGAAATGAACATGCACTACGTTTTGATCATTCATGCTGTCAAAGACTATTCGGCCTGGAAACAGGTGTTCGACACGGCTGCTGCGATACGAAAACACGCCGGCGAAGAGAGCTACCATGTGCTTCGGGACGAACGCGACGCCAACAAGATCGTGCATTTCTCAAAGTGGCGTTCGCTTGGCAACGCCAGGTCCTTCTTTGAATCGAAGGAGCTAATCGATATCCGACAACAGGCCGGCGTTGAAGCCCCGGAGTTCGTCTATCTCGACAGCCTCGAGCAAGGCACGCTCTAGAACTAGGGCGAGCGCCTCCAATCCGCCCGTTCACGGGCTTTTCGTCGTGCGATGGCCGCGCTGACCTGTGGGACGAGCGCGACAAGGAACTGATCGAGATCAGGCGACAGGCTGGTTCACGCGCCGGAGTTCGTCTATCTGCACGATCTCAAGCAAGGTGCACTCCAAGAGTTCACCCCCAGCCTTCGGCAAGCTTTGCTGCGATGACGGATGGCCGGGCGCCCACACGCTCCACAAAAGCAGCGACATCGGGCCAGGGCCCCAGATCAATTCCGGTTGGCTTCGTCCAATTCGACACGACGAACAAGTATGCGTCCGCTACCGAAAATGTATTGCCGAGCAAATACCGGCGGCCATCGGCCATGATAGTTTGGATATGATTCAGCTTCCGAGCAACATTCAGAGGAGCCGCCTCTTTTGTTTCACGAGAAGCGTCGGCGGTAAACAGCGGATCGAATGCTTTGTGCAGCTCCGTGGATATAAAGCTCAGATGCTCCTGCAACCGGGCTCGTTCTAACGTATCGGCTCTGGAGGCGACATCCGCCGGATTATTGGTATCGGCGATGTACTGAAGAATGGCGGATGTCTCGGTTAGTATCTCCCCATTGGCCAGTTCAAGTGCGGGGACGCACCCCTTCGGGTTGACGCTATTGAAATCGCGGCCGGTCTCCGTTTTCTTCGTCGTAAAGTCGACCCGCTCAAGGTCGAAGACCTGTTCGAACTCGCGCAGAATGATGTGAGGTGCCAGCGAGCATGCTCCCGGAGAATAAAACAGCCTCATTATTTATCCAAACCTCATGGCGAACGCACACCTCGTCGTCGACGACATACGGCCGGCTTTGCATCAGGGGAAGCGAAAATCATTCATGCCCGGATGAAAACAATTGCCCAAACGCCAGTAGCGCCCGGTTTCGGAACCGTGCAAGTGATGCTCTTGCGCCCGTTCGGTTGGCCGATACGCCGAGACGGAATTTCTTGAAGCGAGCCATCGGCGATGTCGGAGGCTGCCGGCACGGGTGAAGTCCTATCCCCAGGTCAGATCCGGAATTCTCGCAAGAAACAGCGACTCGACGGCACGGGCAATGCCGAGCAATCGCCAGTCCCCATCGCGTTCGCCGACGATGGTCAAGCCCACCGGCGCATCACCAATCCTGTGAATCGGAATCGAAATAGCGGGACGGTCGAGAAAATTGAAGAGTAATGGATTTCTGATCAACGTGGCGCGGACGTCATCTTCGTTGCGCGCGCATTCATCCATCGTCGGCGCGATGATCGGGACTGTCGGAAGGATCAGCGCATCAAACGGCGCCGTCAGGTCTTGGAACGTCCTCGTCAGCTCGCGCCGCCGCCCGAGCGCGCGGACATAATCCACCGCCGAAAATTCCGCACCGCGCTCGACCCGCTTCCTGACATTGGGATCATAATCGCGGCCCCGACGGGCCAGCAATTCGCTGTGCCAGGCGAGCGCTTCAACGGCCTGGATCGTCGCATTCAGATTCCTCGATCGAATTTCGGAAAACAGATCGAGCCGGAGCTCGGATACGACCGCGCCGGCGTTTGAGATCGCCGAGCATGCCCGCTCGAATACATGCGACACTTCGGCGTCCATCCCGTCGAGCACAACATCGGTGGGAATGGCGAACCGCAAGCCTCTCGGGCCCGGAAGGTCGGGCAACTGATAAGCCTCGCCCGCGATGACCGCATGGACGAGTGCGCAGTCCTCCACCGTTCGGGCCAGCGGACCGATCGAGTCGAGCGTCGTCGACAACGGAATCGCACCTTGGCGAGAGACCTTGCGCTGCGTCGGCTTGAAGCCGACGATCCCGCACAGCGCCGCCGGAACCCGGATCGAGCCTACCGTATCCGAGCCGATAGCGGCCGTCGCCATGCCGTCCGCCACGGAAACCGCGGCGCCCGACGAAGAGCCGCCGGGAATGCGGCTTCGGTCCCACGGATTTCCCGGCGTTCCAAAATGAGGATTGATGCCGACCGCCGAGAACGCGAATTGGGTCATGTTGGTACGGCCGACGAGCACTGCGCCGGCACTCTTGAGACGCTTGACGACTGGAGCGTCCGCCGCAGCCGGAGCAGCGTCATCCAATGCCCTGGTTCCGGCGAGGGTTATCTCACCCGCGACATCGAACAGATCCTTGATAGAGACCGGAATGCCGGCAACGACGGAGGACGCATAGCCTGCACGTCTCAAATCGTCCTGGGCACGTGCGACCGTCCGCGCCTGATCATCCCAAACCCTGATGAAGGTACGCCTGCCCTCGCCTTCAGTATCCGCGATCCTCGACAGGCAGTTCTCGACCAGCTCAAGGCTACTCGTCTTGCCACCGAACAGCGCTTCGCGCTGCTCGCGGATATCGGACGAATCATTGTTGTTCATGCTTCGCCCGCCGCCCAATCGTCACTGAGGCCACCAAGCAGGGGATGAAACATTTCATCACCGGTGTGCTGGGTGAATTCGACGTTGATCTGCTCAACCCGCAATCCGAGGATTTCGATGCAAGCATCAATGAGCGCCTGTGCTAACCTTGCTCTCTGCTCAGCCGGACGGCCGCGGCGAATGTCGCACATCAGCAGGGCGGCCTGATATGGCTCGCCTTCGGTGCATCGCCAGATGCCGCCCTCGGCCAATTCGCGAATAGCGACCGAAATTCGCTTGACGTTGGCCCTCATGGTTTCTGCGTATATTTCGCCAAGGCGTTTCGCCAGTCGCTGCTTCTGCAGCAGCGGATAATGGTTCGGCACGTCGATTTGCAGATAGGGCACGGTTGCTGCTCTCGCTGGAGGGTGGAGTCAGGAACCGGCGCCGGGCCGGTTGGTGGCGAGCCGGCGCTCGACCAGCGTCGAATACATCGCCGCTGCGAACGGCAGTGCACCATCGTTGAAGTCATAGGCCGGATTGTGGAGGTTGGCGCTGTCGCCGTTGCCGATATGAATGTAGGCGCCCGGCACCTTCTCGAGCATGAACGCGAAGTCCTCCGAGGCCATGATAAGGTCACGCTCCCGGTTGACGTTGACCTCGCCGGCGATTTCTGCCGCCACATCGGCGGCGAACGTGGTTTCGTCGGCTGCGTTGACCAGTGGCGCAAAAATCACACGGAAATCGGTCTCGGCGCTCGCACCAAAACCCTGGGCGATGCTGGCCGCAATGCGTCGCATGTTGGTCTCGATGATGCCAAGGACCTCCGGCTTGAACCAGCGGGCCGTGCCGCGGATGGCCGCCTGACCGGGCACGACATTATAGGCGTCGCCCCCCTCGATGCGGGTGACGCTAATAACGGCTGCGTCAACCGCGCTGACGTTGCGCGCCGGTATGGATTGCAGGGCCGTGACGATGTGGCAGGCGGTCAGCACCGGATCGACGCTGTGCTCGGGATGTCCGCCGTGCGAGCCCCTGCCTTTCACGACAATGTCGAAAAAGGCGCCTCCTGCCAGCATGGCCCCTCGACGGATGGCGAATTTGCCCACCGGCAGCATTGGCTCGTTGTGGAAGCCGAATACCGCATCGCACGGGAAGCGCTCGAACAAACCGTCCGCCAGCATTGCTCTCGCTCCGCCGACGCCTTCTTCCGCCGGTTGAAAGATGAGATTGACGACGCCGTTGAAACGGCGCGTTTCCGACAGGTATCGCGCGGCACCAAGCAGGCTCGCGACATGACCGTCATGGCCGCAGGCATGCATGCGACCTTTGATGGTCGAGCGATGGCTGAACTGATTGATCTCGTCGATCGGAAGCGCATCCATATCGGCGCGAAGGCCGATCGAGCGCGTGGAATCCCCGGCCGCCAGGCGGCCAACGACGCCGGTTTTTCCGACATTGCGATGAACCTCGAAACCGAAACCGGCAAGCGTCCGCGCGATCATGTCGGAGGTGCGATGCTCCTCGAAACCGATTTCCGGATGCATGTGAAGGTCATGTCGCCAGGCGACCATCGCCTCCTCGAATGCCTCGATCTGGTTAAGAACCTGGTTGGCCATTCTGCTCTCCCGTCGCCAATTGGTCTTGATTTGAAAGCCTCGGTCCTTCAGCTCGACGCATTCGTCGACGTTGGCACGGCCGGCCTGAACGGCTCTCGCGGCGCGATGGACCTCGTCAACCGTTGGAGATCTGGCAAGATCAATGACCGGCAGCCCGGCACCACCGTACTCTTGTCAAGGTTCAGGCCTGCGGGAGGAAAATTTCATCGCTTGAAGTTGACCGTGTAGTCGCTGACGAGATCGGCGCCGACGGATAGCGGCGTGTACCGTGTACCTGTCAGCGAGCCGTCTCCTTCCGCACCGTCGAATCGTCCCTTCCCGCCGAGAACGGTGAGGGTTCCGGCGAATCGTGTTTTATTGCCGTCAACCGTCCCCGTTCCAGTCGACTTCAGCCAAAGAGTGGAGCCGTCATCAAAGGCAAGAACTGGAAAGAGTGTAAATGTGCCGGCGCCATTCGTGTAGTCGGCCAGGCTGGCGAAATGGACGGTGCCGACCGCGCCGTCGGGCAGGAATGCGAGTCCGGAGAAGCGAGATAGCGAGGCTACGTGACCGTCGACGTCACCAACATCCAGCGATTGCGCCGAGGTCACGTGTGTAATCATGCGAAATTTGAGCGTTTCGTCAGTTCGTGTTTTCGTGCACCGCGCGGTCATCTTGCTTTCCATTGGCATCGCCGATGGGGATGAAACTCAAATTCGACGCCGCTTTCTTGTTTGCGGCATCGGACGCTGGCCGGACAGATATGACCTCCGCATTCCCAGCGCGAACGAAATCGTCTCTCCTCCGGATGAGAAATATTGAGTCCCCTAACTCCGGTGAGATCTTGTAGGAGGGTGTCTTCGAGGGGCGTTAACTCTCCCTCGCAACCCGCTGCGGCCCAGGACAACAACATATGAGTTCAGCCTTCGAGCGCACCCACGCATTTTGCCGACGGTTCAGACTGCGCGTCCCAATTCTTCTTGGACCTATGGCTGGAGCAAGCGCTCCATCGCTCTCGATCGCAATAGCCAACGCCGGTGGGCTTGCAGCTTGCGGAGCCTTACCCATGCAGCCGGCGGAGATCGTCGATTGGGCTGACGAGGTACGGGCGAACAGCAATGGTGTCTTCAACCTTAACCTCTGGATTCCCGATCCGACACCGGCACGGGATGCGGCGCACGAGGCGCGCGTCCGTCAGTTCCTTGGCACATGGGGACCAACCGTGCCGCCCGAAGCCGGCGATGCCCAACCACCCGAATTCGCAGCACAATGCGAAGCGCTGCTGGCGATCGGGCCGCCGATCGTCTCGTCCGTCATGGGACTCTACCCGCCGGAGTTTGTCGCACAGCTGAAACGACGCGGCATTTCGTGGTTTGCTCACGTTTCGACGGTCAGGGAAGCCCGCGCGGCAGAAGCAGCAGGAGCCGATGTGATCGTGGCGCAGGGCGCCGAGGCTGGAGGCCATCGCGGCTGCTTCGATGCAGCACGAGCTGAACGCGAACTGGTTGGATCGTTCGCCTTGTTGCCGGCCGTCGTTGATGCCGTCCGAGTGCCGGTCGTCGCGACGGGCGGTATCGCTGACGGGCGTGGCGTAGCTGCGGCCTTGGTGCTTGGCGCCAGCGCGGTACAGATCGGCACGGGTTTTCTACGCTGTCCCGAAGCGAAGATCCCCTCGGCGTGGGCAGACGCACTGGGAAAGGCGGCGCCCGAAGATACCGTCGTCAGCCGCGTCTTCAGCGGCCGCGCCGGCCGAAGCCTGGCGACCGATTACGTCCTGGCGGCGATTTCGCCGGATGCGCCTCGTCCGGCGCCATATCCCGTACAGCGCGGGCTTACGGCGCCGATGCGAAACACCGGCCACCAGACGGGTAACGTGCACCAGATGCAAGCCTGGGGCGGCCAATCGGCCGGACTGGCACGATCCGAACCGGCCGCCGAGTTGGTCCGTCTGTTGTGGGCAGAGGCACAGACGTTGCTCGCGTGAATATAATTTTCTCGCTGAAAGGAGAAGCGACATGACCGACACTGCCGCAAGACCCGTCGAAGCACGCCCGAGAATATCCACGCGAACGGTCGTGACCGTCATCGCCGGGGCAGCGCTGATGACGCTCGCTGCCAAAGTGCAGATTCCGTTCTGGCCCGTGCCGATGACGCTGCACACGATGGCAGTGATGGCGTTCGCCAGTGCCTTTGGGCCGCGTGTCGCCGTCTCGATCTTCCTGACCTATCTCGCGGCCGGCGCGGCGGGCTTGCCGGTGTTCTCCGGCTCGCCCGAACGCGGCATCGGCCTTGCTTATATGGTCGGCCCGACCGGCGGCTATCTGCTCGGCTATCTCGTCGCTTCCTGGCTGGTGGGCACGTTGGCTGCCGGCAAAGGCACGCTGGGCCGTCTCAGGGCCATGCTGACCGGTATGCTGCCAATCTACGGGTTCGGTGCCGCATGGCTCGCGATCTATGTTCCGGCAGACCAGCTTCTCACCGCCGGTGTCTTGCCCTTCCTGCTGGGCGATCTGGTGAAGATCGGCGCGGTGGCGGCCATCGGTACGGTGCTGCCTGCATTGCTTGTCCGGCTCTTGGGCAAGGGCCGGTGATAGCGATGGATGGGACAATCCGGCACGACTGGTCGGTTCAGGAAATCGTCGGCCTGCATGAACTGCCGCTGCTCGAACTAGTCGGCCGCGCTAATGAAGTGCACCGACAGCATCACGATCCCAACAAGGTGCAGAAGGCGAGCCTTCTTTCCATCAAGACCGGCGGATGCCCGGAGAACTGCGCCTATTGCCCGCAATCGGCGCATCACCGCGAGGTCGATCTGAGCCGCGACAAGCTGATGGACCCGGTCAAGGTGATCGCCATGGCGGCGACTGCCAAGGCGGCGGGAGCTGAACGCTTCTGCATGGGAGCGGCATGGCGGCAGGTGCGCGACGGCAAGGAGTTCGACGCCGTCATCGAGATGGTCGAGGGCGTCCGCGCCCTAGGCATGGAAGCCTGTGTCACGCTTGGCATGCTGAAGCCGCATCAGGCCGAACGGCTCGCGGCGGCTGGCCTGACCGCTTACAACCACAATCTCGATACCAGCCCCGAGTTCTATGGCCGGATCATCACCACTCGGACCTATGAGGATCGGCTGGAGACGCTGGCGATCATCCGCTCCTTCGGCATCGACCTTTGTTGCGGCGGCATCATCGGCATGGGAGAAACAATCCACGACCGAGCCTCGATGCTGCACGTTCTGGCGACAATGGTTCCGCACCCCGAAAGCGTGCCGATTAACGCGCTCGTCCCGGTAAGGGGCACGCCTTTGGCGGATCGGCCGCGCGTCGATCCTCTGGAGTTGGTGCGCATGGTGTCGGCGGCCCGCCTCGTCATGCCCGCCTCGACCGTGCGACTTTCAGCCGGGCGCTCCGCGCTCAATCGCGAGGCGCAGATTCTTTGTCTCGTCGCCGGGGCCAACTCGGTCTTTTACGGCGACACACTGCTCACCACTCCAAATTCAGGTATTGGAGAGGACACCGAACTCTTCGCTGCGATCGGGGAAGCCCAGCCGTCCTTGTGACGCGGAATCCACAGCGTGAGCAAGTTCAGGGCGATCATCCCGTTTGCGGTTGCCTCTCCGGCGTTGCTGGTCTTCCTATCCTCGACGAGCTTCATTGCCGCGCGGGCGGTCGCGCCACATGCCGACCCCATACTGTTCCTGCTCGTCCGGTTCCTGCTCGTGGTCATCTTCTTTGCAATCCTCGCGCGCAATGTCCAATGGCCGAAGGGTTGGCAATTCGTCGGCCATATTCTTGCAGGTATGATCATCAACGGGATCTATCTTTGCGCAAGCTGGTGGGCTGTAGCTAACGGTCTCGCGGCGGGTGTAATGACCTTGATTGGCGCTTTGCAGCCGCTGTTTGCTGCCTTACTGATAGCGACCGTTCAACGAAGTCCAATCGGGCGAAGCGCCTGGATCGGGCTGGCGTTGGGATTTTGCGGAGTGGCGCTAGTGCTGTCACCGAGACTGGCAAACGTGAATATCGAAAGGTTGCCGCCGCTTCCTGTTGCGCTCGGGCTGCTTAGTATCCTGGCACTCGCCGTCGGGACGATGATGCAGAAATCTTCATTATCGAAGGCCGATCTGCGCGCTACCGGGGCCATCCAGCATCTTGGCGCGGCAATTGTTGCTGGCATCGCACTTCCGGTAGTTGGCTCAGATTATTGGGACGGTTCACCCGCCCTGTGGCTTGCCTTGGCATGGTCCGTTGTCGGGCTTTCATTGGCGGGCGCCTCGCTTTTTGTCTGGCTGGTCCGGCGTGGCGAGGTAACGCGCGTGACCGCGCTGATGCTGCTAGTGCCACCCGCGACCGCACTTCAAGCTTGGTTGCTGTTTGAAGAAACGCTGAGTGCCGTCCAGCTTACGGGCTTTGCCGTCGCCTTAGCTGGCGTGATGATCGTGCAGGGCATCCATCGTCCCAGATGGCGAGAATAGCCTACATCCAAACTTCTCCCCGACCGAAATCTAAGGGCTCCGCCCTCGCGGAATGGTACCGACCCATGGCAAGCCGCCGGCATCTCGGCATGAGCGTCGAAACATTGTTGCTGGTGTACGGACACCACCACCCGGACCACATGAAGGATGCCGTCGCCAAGCTGACGGCCAAGTCTACCGCCTCAGCTTCGCCCCAGAAACGAACGGAAAGGAAGAAAACGAACGTCGTCAAAATTCAATGAAAATGGGCACTTCTAGCGGGAATACTGCGAGTTTCCACCGCTCATAACGGTCTGGTTGCAGGTTCGAGTCCTGCCGGGCCCACCAGCCTTCGCTCGCGAAGCGAGTGAAGGCTGCCGCGCCGAAGCCCATTTAGGCGAGGGCGGGCGCGGCCGCGAGCTACGGCTAGGCATGCCACCCTGCGATCATCTCCGGAAGGCAGCTGCAAGGTGGACGGTGCTCACTCCCAACTAAAATATCGAAAACAACCCCATGCAAAGTAACAACGTGGTCGATGCTTTGAGCGATCCCGCAAAAACTTTTTGACACGTCGGGCAAATCAGTGGCACGATTCCATCGTCGCGCTTTGGTCTGCTTCAGCGACCATCAAGCTACCTCTGTACATTGTACATTCGATCTGGCGCGAGTCCCTCCTCTCTGATCGTGGATTCGGCAGGCTCGTCGCACACAAGGGGCGGCATTCCATTCTCGTATGGATGGCGAGTTTCACGAAGCCAACGCAATAGGTGAAAGCTGCCGCTGCATCGGCACGGCCTCTTCGAAGGCGGCCGCAGCTTGCAAGACACCAGTTCGTTGCTCTCGCCCGGTTGCCCGATGCGAACTGTGCCAACAGTTTAACGTGAGCCCCAACACGGCCTACAAGCTCTTGAGACGCTTTCGCGCAGTCGGCGAACAAAGCTTGCAAGATCGCTCGCGTCGACCTCTGCACAGTCCATCGGAAACACTGGAGCACGCCGGGCTGCTCCGGCACACGCGCCGTCAGCAATTTGCCGCGCAAGCATTGAAGAACCAACGCCTTGCTGTAGATTTCGAAAACCTGCCGGACCTTGGGCGCTTCTTCTGCATCGCGGGCCAAAGGGTCGGCGACAATCCTAGCGTGTTAGCCGCTTAATGGGCAGAATGACAACCTCAATAGCTGGTTTTGCCTGGCGCTTGTCGCGGCCTTCGGCTCTGCTGCCCCACCAGGCTGGCAAAGACCAGGGCGACGACCGCGACCGAGATAACGATGATCGCGCCTGAAAAAGCGTAGATGGTCGGCGAAGCACCCGAATTCATCGCGCCGAACATATAAAGCGGAAGCGTGTTCTGGCGACCGGCCAGATAGTAGGCGCGCGCCTGCTCGTTCAGTGAAAGGAGAAATGCAAAGACGAAGCTTGAGATGAGATTGGTGCGCATGAGCGGCAGGGTTATGTCGACGAAGGCCCGTATCGGCCCGGCGCCGAGGTCGCGGGCCGCCGCGATGGTGCTGGGCCTGACCGCCGACAGGCCGATGAGCGAGACCACTGCGGCGAACGGCAGCGTCCACAGAAGATGTCCGATTGCTATGGTGACCCAAGATGGGGCGAGACCGACAACTCTCAGAGTTGCCGACAGACCGAGCCCCTCAATCGTACCCGGGACGAACATGGCCGACAGAATGACGAGGAGGAATACGCCGCGCAGGCGCGTCATCGCCCGGTAGGCGAGCGCAGCAGAGAGGCCGATCGGCGTCGCCAGTGCGGCTGTTGCGAGCCCGACCAGCGCGCTTTCCTTGAGAGCCCCGGCGAGGCGGCCATCGCCGAGAAGCGCGAAATACCATTTGAGGCTATAGCGGCTCGGCGGAACGAGTCCAAGCTGCGCGTCCGGGTTCAGCGATGCAAGCAGCAGGTACAGTACCGGCGCATACATGATTGCCAGGCTCAGCGCCGTAATAGTAGTGAACAAAAGCCGGCCTCCGCTGGTGCGTCCGGTGACGATTGCATCGAAGCTCATATGCCGAGGCTTTCGAACAGGCGCGACAACCTGAGCGCGCGATTTGCGATGATGATGAGGACGGTGAGCAGAGTGATGACAACCGTAGCGATTGCGAAGGCGAGGGGGAAATTCACCACTCTCAGTACGTCGTCGATCATGATGGAAATGGAAGAAGCACCAGCCCCTCCAAGAAGCTGGATTTCCATCGACGTGCCAACGGCGACGACGAATACGAACAGAAAGCCCGCCACGATTCCTGGCAGGACGAGCGGTAAGACGATGGTTGCGAGCACGGTCCAGAAGCCTGCACCAAGGTCCTGGCTTGCACGAATCACTGAATGTTCGATCCGCGCGAATGCCAGCACAATGGGAACTATCGCGAATGGCAGATAGGCGGCGACCATCCCCAGCAGGACCGCAAAATCGGAGAACAAAAGCCATTCGACTGGAGTCTCCACAATTCCAAGGCTCATTAGCGCGTTGTTGATGACGCCCTGCCGACCAAGCACGAGGCGCCATGCAAAGGCGCGCACGAGGCCGCTCGTGAAGAACGGAATGGTGAACAGTGCGAGGAGGAGCGCAGCACGGCGCGGTCCGCTCAACAGACCGACGACCGCCGCGGCCGGAACCGCGAGCAGCGTGGAAGCCGTAGCCGTCAGCGCGGCGAGGCCCGCCGTGCGCAGAAAGACGGTTGCTCGTCCGTTCTCGAGGAGGGCCGCATATGACGCGAACGTCCAGGCGGGCTTGATCCAGTAGGTGTCAGGATCGAAGCTCCAGAAACTCCACGTCGCGACCAGTGCCAGCGGAATGAAGCCCACCCCAACAAAGACCGCGAGCGACGGGAGCGCGAGAAGGAAGCCCGCCGGCCGCCAGCGGGCGCCCCCCACCCTTTCGTCGGGCCCCGGTTCGTGAGGCACTACGCGTTCCTCAACCTCTGCCACCATGTTTCGTAGAGCTGGAAATTGTCCGGCCGGGTGTTTTGCCAATAGACCTTGCCGGCAAACTTTTGCTTCACACGCTCGGCCAGTTCGCGGACGCCCGCCGGATCGAAAGCATTTGCATGAGCCGTCGCGTAGGCGACGTTGTTGTCGGTGGGAACGACATAGCCGCGCAGCAGGCCGACCTTGCAGCCGTAGAATCCCGAGAGAAGGGCATCGACCAACTGATGGGCTGCCTTTGTACGCCCGCGGACCACCGCGCTCTTCAGCAGGATGGCATTGTTAGCCCATCCCTCGTAGCCTTCCTTCGGCACGGCATAATAGCAATCGACACCTCGCATCCGCGCGGCATAAACAATGGGTTCCCAACCGGTCATCACCCAGACCTCCTGGTTGGCCACGAGCTGGAGACCCTGTTCCCAACCGTTCCAGAATGTGCGGAACTGGCCGTTCCGCTTGTGCTTGATCAGGAATTCCATGACCAGCCCGAGCTCGTCAGCGGTCAGGTTGCCGGGCTCGGCAATCTTCGCATTCTCGGAGTTCTTCAGATAGATGGCGGTAAAGGTGACGCTGTTGATCCAGGCGTCTTCCATGGCGGTCTTGCCCTTCAGCTTCGGATCAAAGATGACGCCGTAGCTGTCGACGCTGCCAGCCTTGTCCCTTACGGCGATCATGGAATCGGCATTGATGACGGTCGGAATTCCGTAGGCCTTGCCATCGTGGGTCAGGTAGGGAATGTCCTTCGCCCACTGCCACACGCTCGCATAATTCGGGATCTGCGAAATGTCCCAGGGCGCAATCAGGCCGCGTCTCGCCAGTTCCTTTTCGCAGCCTCCCTGGAGCCCTCCGACATCAAAAATGTCGATTGCGTTGCCAGCCGCCAGCTTGGCAAGGACCGGCCCCGGGTCATTGCCGTTATCGGTAAAGTGGACTTTGACACCGCTGTCGTTTGCAATGGTTCTCCAGCCGTCGTCGCCGATATCGAGCGTGCCGGTTGCCCAAAAATTGATCTCATCCGCCGCTCGGGCGGCGCGCAGTGGGCCCAAACTTCCGGCTGCCAGCGCGCCAACGCCAAGAACACCGTTCTGAACAAGCTGGCGGCGTGTCAACTGGGAGAATACGCCCGGTCGAGAGCCATTCCCGATGCTGTGCGCCATTGTCCAAGCTCCTCGGGAGCCTCCCGGCTTGATGTATATCATAATTCAGGCGCCTTTGCAGGGGCGGCGCTGGGCGGATATCAGGGCTCGACCAGCGCGTCCGGTAACAGCAGCGGCTTCATGGGTTCCCAAACAATCTCGATGCTGCTGCCTGATGCGGGTACCGCGACACCCGGATCTGCGGAGATGAGAAATTTGAGCGCTTGACCGTCAACCAAGCGGCTCTCAACCTCGACGTCTCGGCCCTTGTAGGCAGTGGAAATGACCGTGAGCGGCCCGAGATCACTTCGTTCTTTTGAGTGTGCGATCCTGATCCGCTCAGGTCGGAGGACCAGCACATAACCGTTCGCCGGGTCACGGTTGACGGGCGGTTCACAGCGGACATCTCGTCCAGCAACGCGCGCATGCCAGTCGTCAATGCCGGAATCGACGCGCTCCGGCTTCAATATTGCGTCGAACCCAATGAACCGCGCGACGAAGGCATTGGCCGGTCGTTCGAAGACTTCGCGCGGCGTACCGATCTGTTCGATGCGGCCCGCTCGCAAGACTATAATTCGATCGCTTAGAGACAGAGCCTCATCCTGATTGTGAGTGACGGCAAGGATGGTCGCGCCGAGCCGCCGGTGCAGACGACTGATCTCGCCGCGCAGTTGCTGGCGCAATCGCTCATCGAGCCCCGTCAATGGCTCGTCGAGCAGAAGAACGGCAGGGTCGAGCACCAGCGCTCGGGCAAGCGCCACGCGTTGGCGCTGGCCTCCGGAAAGCTGGTGTATGCGGCGCCGCTCGTAGCCTTCAAGGGCAACGATAGCGAGCATCTCCGCCGTGCACTTGCGCCGCGTGGCCGGATCGACGCCGCGCACCTTGAGACCATAGGCGACGTTCTCGGCAACAGTCATGTGCGGAAACAGGCCGAGGTCTTGAAAGATCGTGTTGCATGGCCGCTGGTTGGGCGGAAGCGCCGTCATGTCCGTACCGGCGAAGAGAATACGACCTGCGGTCGGCTGCAGGAAACCACCGATCATTTGCAATATCGTGCTCTTGCCAGAGCCGGAAGGCCCCAGCACCGTGAGGAAGCTTCCCTCCGGCACCTCCAACGAAATGTCGGACACGACAGGTTTGTCGTAGACCTTGGTTACACGATCGAGCGCTATGGCGGCGGGCGAACTCATCCGGCCTCCTCGTTCGCCAGAAAACCGAAACAGTCAATGGCTGGCGTTGCACGCGTGTGCAGTATCCACCAATCCGACCGGCAGAACGAATTGGACGCGCGCGCCGGTCCTGCCGTCTGACGACGCCGAAAGTTGACCGCCGTGACGCTGAACGATCATGCGGCAAATCGCGAGCCCCAGTCCCATTCCATTCGCTTTGGTCGTGACGAATGCATCAAATATGTTGTTCAAACGTCCTGGATCAATCCCAGGTCCTGAATCCTCAACTGCGACCATGATTGTATTACGATCCCGAGGCTGTGTGCTCACCCGCAGCAGGCGTGTTTTATCCGTTGTACTGGCCATGGCATCGATCGCATTGTGGACCAGATTGAAGACCACCTGTCGCAACTGACCCTGATGCCCGTCGACCAGCGGCAGATCGGATGCAAGTTCGGTTTCGGTCGCGACGCCATGATCCCTCAACTGTCCGTGAAGCGATTGCAGCACGCCACGTGCAATCTCGTTGACATCGACCGGTCGTCGGCTGTGATCGACCTTCTTAAACAGGGCGCTGATGCTATCGAAGACCTCGCTCGCGTGATGGCAGTCGGTGATGATCCGATTCAGAATCGCTCGCAACTCGTCAAGATCGAGCGGCGTCATTCCAAGAAATCTTATTGCCGCAAGGCCGCCTGTCGCAATGGCCGCCAAGGGTTGGCGTACTTCGTGGGCGATGGACGCTGTCGCTGCCTCGACATTCAGCAGCTTGTTGTCTCGTTCGCGCTGCAGCGTCTCAACCGCCTCGCGCAGGGCGCGTTCGGTCCGTCGCAGGTCCGTTATGTCGGTCGAGATGCCGCAAATTCCCTGGACTTCGCCGGCGTCTGAAATCAGCGGCACCTTCTTGGACAGGAGCGACCGGTCACCTGTTGGTGTCTTCGATATTTCCTCGGATTCCGACAGCTTGCCCGTCATCATGGCGGCGACGTCATTGCTTCGATACTGCTGGGCGATTTCTATGGGAAACACGTCAAAGTCTGTTCTGCCGAGGCACTGCTCCCGAGTCACGTTGCACAGCATCTCCATGCCTCGATTGAGGAAGGTATAGCGACCATCTTTGCGTTTGGCGTAAATACTCGCGGCGCTGTTTTCGAGGACGGTGTGCAGGAGCAGATGGCTCTCTCGCAACGTCTCGTAGAGCGTTTCGATCCGCTGTCTCACGTCTGCAAAATGCTTGCGTGCTTTTGGCTCCGCGAGGTCCGCCTCAAGAGCATCAATCTCGCGCTTCAATTCGGCATAGTGCGCTTCAAATTCCGGTTGCGACATTGGGATGCTCGGGCCAACCAGTCTCACGACCTCATATCGAAGCAACCATCCGCGTCCACTTTGCGGCCGCCACGACGACGCTGATGTACAAGGGCGGGAACGGTACTACGATATTGGCGGATGTTCAATCTCGCGTGCGGATAGAGCACGGAGGTTTTGCTGATGGTAGGCTCGTACCGCGGCGCGAGGGTGTTGGTTGGTGCGAGGTGCCCGATAACAAATCCTGACAAGCCAGCGCTCTGCTTTGCGGCAGCTCTGGCCTCGTCGAGTCCCCAGTCTTGTGCAAACTCCGCCAGTGCTCTAAAATCACCCAGCAATGGCCAACAAATCTCTCATTGCAATTGTCGATGACGATGAATCCATTCGCGCCTCGACGACCTCGCTCATGAGGTCGTTCGGATTCGCTGCGCGGGGTTTTGCGTCGGCTGAAGAGTTTCTGCAGTCGCCCGAACTCGACGACACGTCCTGCGTCATTTCTGATGTTCACATGCCGGGCATCGGCGGTCTCGAGTTGCAGAGCCGATTGGCATCCACACATCGTCGAACGCCTGTCATCTTTATTACCGCTTTTCCGGATCCTCGAATCCAGGAGCGGGCGCTCGCGGGCGGGGCCATCTGCTTTCTCACGAAGCCTTTCGACGGAGAGACCCTCATTCAATGTGTCGATCGCGGCCTCAACCAGTCCAACAGTTGAGCGCATTTCTCGCGGGCGCTCTGGCGAGCCGAGCACCACACTCAGCAAGCTTGCGCAATTTCACATGAATTGCAGCGGAGATCGAAGAGCCCAATTCGATCGCCCCGTGACAAGGTTAGGCTCCTCGCCTTTGCAATCGAACGACGGGACCGTCGATCCACGTGGTATCGCAGATGGATGGATGCGCACTGGCTGAACAGTAACGATGCACAACGCTGCACCAGTTTCGCACCAGAAACAACCTGATCGAAGCGCAACGAACGCAACCGAGATCACACAGAACCGCAGCAAAATCAACGAACCTGATCGATATCCTGCCGCTCATAACGGTCTGGTTGCAGGTTCGAGTCCTGCCGGGCCCACCAGCCTTCGCTCGCGAAGCGAGAAGGCTGCCGCGCTGAATCCGAAACCGTCCTCATGCTGCCGAACAACGCCTCGATCTCTGAATTGCTGGTCCACCGCCGGTTCGAGCCGATGCTGTGGTGGTTACGTCAGGGTCGAGAATTCGGGGCCAACACCGCATCGATGAAGCGATGCACCTTGAGCGCCTCCTCGCCGGAGATCATCGGATCGCGGCCGTCACGGATTGCATCGAGAAAATCGCTGATCAGCGCCTGATGGTAAGCGTGCGGGAAGGCCATCGGATCGGCGCCCGTACCACCGCCGGCGGTGGCGTCACCGGCTTCCAGGACCTCGCCGGAGTGGAATGCGACCTTCAGCACCGTTCCGTCGAGAATAGCGACGCCGGCCTCGCCGATCAGTTCGATACGTTCCGGCAAACCGGGAAAGGCACACGTCGTGGCAATGACCGTGCCGATGGCGCCGTCGGCATAGCGGATAGCGGCGGCGGCGATATCCTCGGTCTCCATGCGGTGGATCGGGCTGGTCGCGGCAAAGCCGGTGACTTCTTGCGGCTCACCGGCAAAGAACAGCATCAGGTCGAGCGTGTGAATGGCCTGGGTCAGCAGCACGCCGCCACCGTCGCGCGCGCGCGTCCCCCGTCCGGGCTGGTCGTAATAGGATTGCGGCCGCCAATTGTTGGTGGCGGCGGAGATACCGACAAGGTGCCCAAGCCGCCCCTCGTTCAGGATCGCCTTCAAAGCGAGGCAGGCTGGACGATAGCGGTTCTGCAAAACGATGCCGAGCCGGACGCCGGCCGCCCGCGTCGCCGCAACGAGCGCTTCGGCGCGCGCCGTGGTGATTTCGATCGGCTTTTCCAGCAGGATGTGCTTGCCCGCCTCGGCGCAGCGGCGCACGAGATCGAGATGGGTATTGGGCGGCGTCAGAATCAGCACAGCCTCGACCGAGCGATCACCCAGGATGGTTTCGAGCCGCTCACTGAGTGGAAAATCGAAGTTGCGGCCGAAGGCTTCCCGCCGTGCTGGCGTCGGACTGTAGGCGTGGACGACCTCGACCCGATCCGACAGATCGCGGAGCGCGCGGGCGTGCGGGGTGACGGCCATGCCGAGACCGATCAAGGCGACGCGCTGCTTTGACGCTACGATCAAAGTGTCGTTCATGTCACTCCTTCAGGCCGGTGCTCGCAACGCCCTGCACGAAGTGGCGTCGCAGGAACACGAACAGCGTGACGCTGGGAATCAGCACGACGGACGACGCCGCGCTGAGGCGGCCGACATCCACGGTAAAGCCGGTCTGAAACAGCGCAAGCCCGACCTCGATGGTGTAGGAAGTCTTGCTCGAGCTGACGATCAGCGGCCAGGTGAAGGCGGTCCATGCCTGAAAAAATGCGAGCACGCCAAGGGCAGCGAGCGGCGCGCGCAACAGCGGCAGCACGATATAGAAGAACACCCAGAACTCGCCGGCGCCGTCGATGCGTGCAGCTTCGAGCAGTTCATCGGGGATCGAGTGAATGACGTTCTGCCGGATCAGGAAGATGCCAAAACTCATTACGAGATAGCCGACCAGCAATCCCCCGACCGAATTCAGCGCGCCGAGCGCCTTGACCTGGAAATACAGCGGGATCATGTAGACTTCGAACGGAATGATCGCGGTCGCCAGGATGACGGCAAAGATGACGGTGAGAATTTTGGAAGGAAATTTGCCCAGGATGTAGCCGGCGATCGCCGACGTCGCCATGATCGACGCCGTCGAGAGGCACGCGAACAACAGAGTGTTCCAGATCCAGGTCAGCAGCGGCGTCTCGCTCAGCACTGACTTGAAATTTTCCAGAGTCGGGTCGTGCGGAACGACCGTCGGCGGCCAGAGCAGGATTTCCTGCGGCGTCTTGAAGGCGTTGGCGATCAGGAAGGCCAACGGCATCAGCATCGCCAGACCAAATGCGATCAGGAAGGCGTCGATTGCGAGGTTGGTGAGTCGGATCTTCAGGAGACGACTGGAGTCGCCGACCACATCGTCGAGCGCGGCGTGATGCGGGGTCATGGTCATGCCCGGCCCCCCTTTTCGCGCAGCAGCGTGAACTGGATCAGCGTCAGGACCAGCACGATGACAAGCAGCACCACGGCTTCGGAAGCGGCATAGCCGACGCGATAGTTGCGGAAACTGTTCTCCAGCATATCGAGCACCAGCACCCGCACCTGACGGCCTGGTGCTCCCTGCGAATCCGAGGCAAGGATGAAGGCCTGGGCGTAGACGTTAAAGCCGGACACCAGGGTGACGACCGAAACATAGAGGGTGATCGGCTTGAGCAGCGGGATCGACAGGTACCAGAACGATTGCCGTGCCGTAGCGCCGTCGAGGCGCGCGGCCTCGTACAGCGCCGGCGGCAGATTCTTGAAGCCCACGAGGTAGATCAGGACGGCGTAACCGAGCGCCTGCCATGCGCACAGCACGATGATGCAGACCAGCGAGAGCACCGGGTCGAACAGCCACGCCTTCGGCTCGACGCCAAACCAGCCCAGCAAGGCATTAAGCGGACCGAGCCTGGCATCGAAGATCCACTTCCAGGCCAAGGCGGCCGGCACCAGCGACACCACGTGGGGAAGAAAGACGGACGTTTCATAGAAACTGGCGAAGCGCGACTGGGTACGATGATAGATCAGGGCGGCGAGAGACAGCGCGGTCGGAATCGTGATGATCAGCACGCCGAAGGCGATGATGGTGGTGTTCAGCAAGGCTTCGCGAAACAAGGGATCGCCGATCAGCTCGCGAAAATTGTCGAGGCCGATGAACGGCTTGTTCTTCGACAGGATATTCCATTGATGTAGACTGAGCCGGAGCGTCTCGCCGATCGGATAAAGCCTGACCGTGGCATAGATGGCCAGGATCGGCGTCAGCGCGAGGCCCGCAAAGATCCATATTTTCCGCTCCAGCATCTGGCGCCTTACTTCCCGGAGGCTGAGAGCCTCATCCTGAGGCACGCGCAACGGCGAAGCCGTCGCGCGTGAATGAGGCCGGTATTTCTTCGCAGGCTCCGGGACGTCACTTGCCGAGCATGCTTTCGCGCTTCAGGATCTCGTTGACTTCGTTCTCGGTTGCCAGAAGGAGCGCGTCGATCGCCTTGTCGTCGTCGGCGAGCTTGGCGTCGCCGAAGGCTGTGACCAGTTTGGCGGCGACCCGGGTGAGGACTTCGTCGCTGACGTCGATCGCTGGCACGGCGAACAGGTCATAGCCCTTCGGGTTGTTGACGAAGGCGCTGAAGGCCGGCACCGCCCCGGTGATCGCGGAGGTGTCGAGACCCGCGCGGTTCGGCAACCAACCCACGTTCTTCAGCATCCACAGTTGGTTGTCCGGCTCGTCGGCGGCGAGCGCGAAGGCCCAGGCGGCCTCGGCCTCGGCGCTTTTGGCGCTGACATAGAGATTGACCGGCACGCTCATCGAGCCGCGCGGCAGCGGCGCGGTCGCATAGGCAAGGTTGGGCGCCTTCTTGGCAATGTCGCCGATCACCCAGGATTCGCGGATGAACATCGCGGTCTGGCCGCGCTCGAAGGCTTCAGCATCCGCCGGCATCTCCGGCGACACGGTCTTGGTCTTGTGGATGTTGACGAGATATTGCTTCAGCGCCTTCCGCCCGGCCTCGCCCGCGAGCGTCGATTTCCATTTGCCGTCGGCGGTTTGGGTGAGGATGCTGCCGCCGTACTGGAACAGGTTGATCCAGAATTTCTCGGCGACGCCCTGACCGCCGCCCGAGAGGCGCAGGCTCCAGCCGGATACCGTGGCCTTGCCCGACGCGTCGCGCTGCGTCAGTTTCTCGGCATAGACGTTGTACTCCTCCATGGTCGCAGGCGGTTTGGTCAGGCCGGCCGCCTTGAACATATCGAGGTTGTAGAACAGCGACACCTGACCGCGGAACAGCGGCACGCCGTAGACGGCGCCCCCAACGCTGGCGCGGTCGCGGAAGAAGTCGCTGAAGTTCGCGGGATTGCTGACAAAAGCCACCACATTGGGCGGCGCCTTCGGCAATAGGTCATTGCTGGCGTAGCGTGCGGCGCTGGAGGCGTTTAGTTCGATCACCAGGGCATTGTTTGCGCCCGACGCCAGCGCGAGCGCGACGCGTTTCTCGTGCTCGCGCAGCGGGATAGCCTCGACCGAGACCTCGAGTTTTGGATATTTGGCCTTCATGCCGTCGGCGACACGGCGGTAGAACGGCTCCATCTCGGGATAGCCGCTCCACACCGTCAGCTTCTGCGCCTGCGCTGCGGCGATACCGGCAAAAAGCGCGGCGCCGATCACTGAAGCGGCAACAAGGTAAGAACGACGATGCTTGATGCCGGGTTTCGCGAGACCAGTTTCAGACATGGTGACCCCTCCGTGCGATGGCGACTGCCTTGCTCAATAATCTGCTATGCAACCGGTTGCAGGTCAAGCGATGTCTTGCTGCTGATCTCAGCAAGACGCCTCATCATTCGGCACTGAACCTTTCGCCTGCAACATATGTTTCCCGGATCGCCAGCGATGCGGCGCCCTGCTCCCAGTCGAACAGGATCAGGTCGGCCGCCTCTCCGATGGCAAGTCGGCCGCGGCCACCGACAAAACGGCCGGGATTGACCGTCGCCAACATGAGCCCGTCAGCGAGCGTCAGGTCGGCCATGCGGATGGCCCGCGCTACATCCTCGCAGAGAGGCCGGCTCGCGCCGGCCAGGTAGGGCGTTCCCGCCACGCTGAGGCGGCCATCGCTCCCGAGCTCGACGCGGCCGCCGATCGGCTGGTCGTAGACTCCCGGCGGCATGCCGGCGACCGCTGCGGTATCCGAGACGAGATACGCTCGTTCAAGCCCCTTGGCGCGCAGCATCGCCTTGAACGTATCGGCCGGCAAATGGAAGCCGTCGGCGATGAAACCAGCGTCGAGCCGATCGTCGGCCAGCTGCGCCCAGATGAAGTTCGGGTGCCGTGGCAATATCGCCGCCGCGCCATTGCCCAGATGAGTCGACAGCCGCGCCCCGGCCGAGACGGCGGCATGGATCTGGTCTGCCGTTGCCGACGTGTGGCCGATGGCGACCAGAATACCCTGGTCGACCAAAGCGTGGATGAAGTTGGGAACCCTATCATGATGCGGCGACAGGGTTATCTTGCCCACCAGACCGCCGCTGACGCGCTGCCATTCTTCGACCTCGTCGAGATCCGGCGAGCGGATATGCTCACGCGGATGCGCGCCACGCGGGCCGTCTTCGGGCGCCAGAAACGGTCCCTCGAGATGGACGAAAGGGATCATCCGGGCGCAGAGCGGATCCTGCCGCCGCGCCGCGGCGATGGTTGCGAGCGCCGAGAGAAGCGAGGCGCGCGACGCGGTGATCAGCGTAGGCAGATAGGTCGTGACGCCGAGTCCGGCCATCATCAGCGTCAGCGCGGCCACCCGTGCCGGGGTTACCATGCCGTCATTGAAGTCCAGGCCGCCAAAGCCGTTGACTTGCAGGTCAATCAGGCCTGCGGCGAGATAGGGACCCGTCGTCAACTCAGGATCGCTCGGCTCAATGGCCGCGATGCGGCCGTCGGCGACAGTCACAGAAATGCCCTGCCCGCTGCCGACATCGCGGCCGATGACGCGCGTCGTCATCATTGGCTCAGGCATCGGGATCGGACTCCGCGTCGAGATAAAGCGTGCAGTCGGGATGCCGGCGCAGGACACTGGCCGGGCAGTCGGTGGTGATCGGTCCGTGCAGCGCATTGCCGACGGCAACGCGCTTGTGGGCGCCCGGCACCACACAGAACAATCGTTCGGCCCGCAGCAGCCGGGGAATCGTTAGCGTCACGGCCTGTTCGGGCACGGCCGCGAGATCCGGAAAGCAGTCGTCGTCCACCTGCTGCTGGCGGCAGACCTCGTCGAGTTCGACAATCTTGACGTCGTGCGGGTCGGCGAAATCAGCGACCGGCGGATCATTGAAAGCGATGTGGCCGTTGACGCCGATGCCGAGGCAAACGATGTCAATCGGGGCTGCATCCAGTAGGGCGGCATAGCACGCCGCGGCGGCGTGCGGATCGCCCTCCGGCAAGATCGGATGGACCGCGGCGAACGGCGCGCGGTCGAACAGGCGCTCTCGAAGCCAGACCGCGAAGCGCTGCGGCGCGCCGGCTGGCAGGCCGATATACTCGTCCATATGGAACGCTGTGATGCGGCGCCAGTCGATGTCCGGCTCTGCGATCAGCGCTTCGATCATTTCGGTCTGGCTGGGAGCGGCGGCAAAAATCATCCGCATAGCGGCGGCGCCAGCCAGACTTGTGCGGATCGCCACGGCAATGTCATGCGCCGCCTGCCATCCCATCGCCCTGCGCGTCGCAAAGGAACACACCCGCAGGCGTTCCACCGTCCTGTGGCGCACTGGCTCGCGTGAAGCGGCAATCGATTCCATTCCAGATTTCTTCAAAAGTCGAACATGGATTTGCAATGCGTCGCCGTCGGGATTGCCTGCGGCATGCCAGTTGTACTATTCTATGCAACCGGTTGCGCGTCAAGCCGACTGCAGCGCCCGCGGAAAGCCGGCACGGCCGGTGCCGAAGAGGACGATGATGGACGACCTCACCAGCCGCCGGGAGGCGCCGACGATCAGCCAGGTGGCGGAAGCCGCCGGCGTCTCGCGCGCGACCGTGTCGCGCGCTTTCACCCGCCCCGACATGCTGAGCGCGGACACCGTGCGCCGAGTGATGGCGCACGCCGAGAAGATCGGCTACGTGCCGAACCACACGGCTCGGGCGCTCTCGACCGGTCGGTACGGCAATTTCGCGCTGGTGGTACCCGATGTGGCCAACCCGTTCTTCCCGCCACTGATCCGTGCGGCGCAGGTCGCGGCGGAGAAACTCGACTTTTGCGTGTTTCTGGGCAATTCCGACGAAAATCCGGAACAGGAGGAGAAGTTGGTCAGCCGCTTCTCGGCGCAGGTTGAGGGCTTCATCCTCGCTTCATCGCGGTTGTCCGACGAGCGCATCCGTTTTCAAGCTGCACGGCGACCGCTGGTGCTGATCAACCGGGACATCAAGGGCATCCCGCGCGTGCTGATGGACAGCGGCATCGGCGTTGCCGAGGCCGTCGATCATCTCGCCGGATTAGGCCACAAGCGCATCGCCTATATCAGCGGACCCAAAAGTTCGTGGTCGAACGCGCAGCGGCGCGCCGCCGTGCGGCGCAGGGCGAAGGCTCATAATCTCCAAGTTCTAACCGTGCCGGCGCAGATGGCGTCGTTCCAGACCGGTTACTCCGCCGCAGCAGCCATTCTCGGCTACCGAGCGACGGCAGCGGTCGCCTTCGATGATCTCATGGCGCAGGGCACGCTCGCCGGCCTGGCAGCACATGGCGTCACCGTGCCGGCGGATTTCAGCATTGTCGGCTGCGACGACGTGCTCGGCGCGATGACCTATCCGCCGTTGTCCAGTGTCTCGAATGCGTGTGCGGAGGCGGGCCGTGTCGCCATTTCGCTGCTGATGGATACGCTGAAAACGCGCATTGTCAGGGATGTGCGCTACGTTCTCGGCACCAGCCTTGTGGTCCGCAAAACCACCGGTGCGGTGGCGATCAAGAGTCGGCGCTGATCCCGGCAAACAGTCATCCTCCTTCGAAATCTGCGTTCCAAAGCGCATCCGTCACACCGCATGCGTCACTCTGCCGGACCCACCAATGATTACAGGAGGTCTGGCACCGATACTGCTTTGGAAGCAAAGCTTCGAAAAATCTAAAAAGATGCATAAAACGGAACGAAATCCAAAACGGTTCGCAACCTATTTAAATTGAGTATTCCTCAACTTCGCGGGCTGATGCTCGGTGCAATCGATGGGGCGCATCAGGAGCCGATCATGCCGACCAAAGCTCGAACAGCCGCAACCACCGGCCCCGCGCAAGCGCGCGAAGATATCATTAGCCCGCAAGCCCTCAGTTCTCTGAGCGCGGGCGCGGTAAGTGCGATGAGCGCCGTTGGTGCTGCGGTCCTTAAGAGGCATAAGCATGCGATGGATAAAAAGCCGGAATGGTTTTGGCACATATTCGCGAAGTGTGAGGCAAAGGCCGCTCGCATCGCTGAACAGGCCGCCCGCGCCCCTCATGCGTGCGGCGATGCGGCATTCATCGAGACCTATGCCAGGAGTCTGCCCAAGCTGATGACCGCGGCGCTAAACGCTCATGAGAAAGGTCAAAGAGCAAACTGAGGGCGTCGCTATTGGTCGCTCGAGGGCTATCTCGGCCTCACCATTGGCTGGGTTGAGTTTCAAGGCGTTCGCGCTTCGAACGCAGGTGACCGCTCTTCAGCATGCCGTTTGCTGAAACCCGAGAATGGGCGGGCTCTGCCGATTGGGAGTCCGGAACTCAAATTGGAAATCGCTGCCAATACTGGGCTTAATTACCAACATCCTCTCGGAGAAAACAGGCAGCTACGGCTGACCTGGCGGAGAGAGAGGAACTGGTATCGTTCCCCATCCGGAGTAGTCCAAGGACTGCCGCGATCCCCTGGCAATTGGGGCGGGTCGAAAGCTCCTCCGCCATCCCGCCAGCCCTGAGCTTTCGCCCGCAAACGCGCCATGTCCTGTGGCCGGCCAGGCGCAGCGTCTCCGGTATCGGCAATCCGCCACCGAGCCCGCTGATTGACCGAATTGGCGGGAGCGGGTAAGTAGGCGCTTGGGACAATAAGCATCACGCTCCCCACTCAGGGCTGCCAACTCGGTACTCGATTTCCGCAAACAGACCGGCTCGACCAGATCTCCCTTCCAGATGTCCCTTCCAGATGTCCCTTGGCGCAAGGTTGACTTCCTGTTCCATCCGCCCAAGGTGCTCGGCCTCTCGCGGTGTAGTGACGAGTGTGCTATCTGCCTGCGTGTGCCTTCACGACAGATGGCTACAGATTCTCATCTGGACGCACGAAAAGCCCGTTAATTCGTGTGCCAGTCCATGATTCCAAAGATGAAAGAGATACTATGATCAGAGTGTTCGCAAGCTAATGGCCGAGCGCAAGCACCTCGATTGGTTTCGTGAGCGGTTGGCTGCATCTCGGGCAATCGAGCCGAGGGATCCAGCGCCAATCCTAGCTTGGCGCGAAAGCCATCGTGGTTCGATCCAGTTCAAGGCTGAACTGATCGGACTGAATGATGTTCGCAATTGGTCGCGGGACAGCCAAGGCAATCTGCAGCACGTTAGCGGCCAGTTTTTTCGCGTCGAGGGAGCACGGGTCAATAGCGGCGATTTGCGCGAAGTGACCTCATGGGATCAGCCGATCTACACGCAGCTGGACGGCGGTGTACTTGCCATGGTCGCGAGGGAAACCGCCGATAACGGCGTCGAGTTCCTACTGCAAGCGATAGCAGAATGCGGCAATATTGGTGTTCTTCAGCTGGGTCCAACAATCCAGAGCACGTGGTCAAACATACGTCGCGCCCATGCCGGCAAGCCGCCTCCGATGCTCGAGATTCTAAATGCCACGGCCGGTGTTCGGGTCGTTTACCGGGCGAACCATAATGAAGAGGGTGGCCGGTTCTGGCAAAAATCCAATGAGAACGTCGTCGTTTTTCTTGACGATGAGCGAGTGATCGAAACCAACATGAAGATGTTTTATTGGGCTAGCCTCAGTCAGATAAAAGAGCTCGCCTTGATGGATAACGTGCTCAATCCGTTCGTCAAGACGATCCTTCTTCCGCTTTGATTGAAGCGTCACAGTGGAAGGAATTAAAATTCGAATCAATTTTCCGGATCAACTGGACGACCGTACATGACTACACTTCGGCACCGAGAGATCACAGGAGCCATAATTATCGACACTCTTGGCCGCTTCCTGCTCCAGCAACGGGACAATATTGCCGGCATCGTCCATCCCGGGAAAGTTGGACTTTTTGGGGGACATCGGGAGGGAGATGAAACCTACCTTGAGTGCGTAGTCCGAGAAATTAGCGAGGAACTCAGCTTCCAAATTCCTGCCGAGCGATTCGAGCATCTGGCGAGATGGGAGGGCCCGGACCTCGATGTCGATGGAGGCACTATCCGAGCCGATTTTTTTATCACTCGTGATGTTCCAGCGGACGCGCTTTTCATTACTGAGGGCGCTCTTCTCACCATTGAGGTTCAGGACGTCATGACAATCGAGCATAACCTCGCACCATCCGCCCGATTTGCAATTGCAGCCTTCAACCAGCTGGAACTTTCTAAACGTGAGGTCAAATAAGCCAACAGCCTGACTTAACGTTTCCGCTTTCGAAGCTTTTGGCATTGTTCGCTGGCAGCGTATTTTTAAATTTCGCTCGCGTCAGGCCTGGGACTCGACACTGGAAGCCTGGCGCTCGCCTTTTGCGTAGTCAGCTGGCGGTTTGGGCGAGATCGAAGTTCGGTGGAATTCGGCGAGTTCATCAAGCTCAACTTCAAGCGCTTCTTGCCAGGCCATCGTCTTGACTCCAAATATCTCTGCCAAACGCGTGGAATCCAGCCTGCTGTTGCGCGGACGCTTTGCCTTGGTTGGATAATTATCCGTCGTGATCGGCAGAATACGATCTGCCTTAACCTCGATGCCCCGTTCAACCATGCCGCTGACTATTGCGGTAGCAAAGCCGTGCCAGCTAGTCTCACCTGAACTCGTGAGATTTACGACCCCGCGTCCGCGCGATAGCTGATCAGCAAGGCTGCCTCCTCTCAGAGTCAGTATTTTCATGACCGCATCGGCAATCACGCGGGCAGACGTAGGCGCACCGTACTGGTCGGCGACCACGCTGAGTTCCTTTCTGGCGATCGCAAGCCTCGCAATAGTCAGCATGAAATTTGAACTAGTGTTGGCATAAACCCACGATGTCCGAATTATAAGGTGCACACCGCCGGCAGCGCGAACGGCAGCTTCACCAGCAAGCTTCGATTCACCATACGTCGAAAGAGGCGAAGGTACATCATCCTCACGCCACGGACGCTCTCCCGATCCATCGAACACATAGTCCGTCGAAAAATGGATTAGAGGGACATTGCATCGAGCTGCCCACACGGCTAGCGCCCCAGGCGCTTCTGCATTCACGCGAAACGCAAGTGAACGTTCATCTTCAGCTCGGTCAACCGCCGTATATGCAGCAGGATTGATGACGAGATCGGGCTTCAGTTCGTTCAACGACTCAGCGATTGTTTCTGGTCGCGAAAGATCCAGTTGCATGCGGTTGACAGAGATTACCTCTCCAAGCTTAGCCAGCGGTCCGCAAAGGGCTCCGCCCACTTGACCTGTCGTGCCAGTCAAGAGAATCCGCATTTTCATCTCCTTTGTATCTCGGCAATGAAGTCATTTCACCCAGGTACCGACCGGCGGCATCCCGAGCCGAAACCGTCGGGTCCTTCAAGCCCCATTTTATCGTAAGCACTGGATCGTCCCAGCGAATAACGCTTTCATCCGCGGGGCTATAGTATTCGTCGCATTTATAGAAAAAGTCGGCGGTTTCGGAAAGCGTAGCAAAACCATGCGCGAAACCTCTGGGCACCCAAAGCTGCCGCCGATTATCTTCATTGAGCTCAACAGCTACATGCCTCGCGAATGTCGGACTGCCTATTCGAACATCGACCGCGACATCGAGAACGCGCCCGCGCAGGACCGTCACAAGCTTACCTTGAGTCCTTGGATTCTGAATATGGAGTCCGCGTATTACGCCGTACGCCGAACGAGAAAGGTTATCCTGCACGAACGGCCTTCCGATACCCGCCTCTGCGTAACGTTGGGACTGGAACGCTTCGAAGAAGAAGCCTCGAGGATCTCCGAACACCTTTGGCTCGATGATCACGACGTCGGGAATTTCCGTTCGAATGATTTGCATGGAAAGCCTCGCATTGATCAAACTTTACCAAACCTCTTTATCTCCCCTGCATTGACCGTCGCGTATACGAAATCGATAAAATGATCATGAGGTAGTCATGAAGGGCATAATCCTAGCAGGCGGCACCGGCACGCGGCTCTATCCGATCACCACGGTGGTTTCGAAGCAGCTGCTGCCCGTCTTCGACAAGCCGATGATCTATTACCCGTTGGCGACGCTGATGTTGGCCGGCATCCGGGAAATTCTGATCATCTCCACGCCGCAGGATCAGCCGCTGTTTCAGCGATTGCTCGGCGACGGCTCCAGCCTCGGGCTGGAATTGTCATATGCCACTCAGGCCAAAGCACGTGGGCTGGCGGACGCCTTCATTGTTGGGCGCAAGTTCGTCGGAAAGGACGACGTCGCGCTGATCCTCGGTGACAACATATTCCACGGCCACGGCTTGTCGGATTTGATGAGCCGGGCCGCAATGCGCAGCAACGAAGCCACCGTATTCGGCTACGTCGTCAACTCGCCCGAGCAGTACGGCGTGGTCGAACTCGACGGCCGCGGACGTGCTATCAGCATCGAAGAAAAGCCCTCGAAGCCGAAGTCGAACGTTGCAGTCACCGGACTGTATTTCTATGACAATGACGTGATCGATATTGCCGCATCCTTGCAGCCATCCGCCCGCGGCGAGCTGGAAATCACGGACGTAAATCGAGTCTATCTCGAGCGCGGCGATCTATTCGTAGAGGTTCTCGGGCGAGGCTTTGCCTGGCTCGATACCGGGACTCACGAGACGCTGGTCGAGGCCAGCCATTTTGTGCAGATCCTCGAGCAGCGGCAAGGACTGCGAATCGCCTGCATCGAAGAAATCGCACTACGCCTGCGTTATATCAGCCTCGATCATTTTCATATGCTGGCGCAAAGAGCTGCGAAGAGCAGTTACGGTCAGTATCTTCTATCCGTCCACCACTCATTCGTTTCCAACTCGAGCAAAGCAGGTTCAGAATCGTGCGATATGATGGCTCCACTATTTGCGTCACAGGCGGCGCGGGTTTCATTGGCTCCGTCCTTGTCCGACATCTCCTCGACAATACCAGCGCCTACGTTGTCAACATCGACAAGCTGACATACGCCTCCAATCTGAATTCATTATCGGACGTTGCCGGGAATCCGCGCTACGCATTTGCGCAAGTCGATATCTGCGACGCGGCAGCCATCAGGTCTGTGTTCGATCGATATCGGCCGACTGCAATCATGAACCTGGCGGCCGAAAGTCACGTCGATCGCTCGATCGACGGTCCGGGCGAATTCATTCAGACCAACATCGTCGGAACATTTACTCTGCTCCAGGAGGCGCTGCGACATTGGCGCGGCCTCGTTCCTGCGCAGCGCGACTTGTTCCGCTTTCTTCATGTTTCGACAGACGAGGTTTACGGATCACTAGGTGCGAATGGCCTCTTCACTGAGACGACCGCCTATGCTCCGAACTCACCGTACTCCGCCAGCAAGGCATCATCGGACCACCTGGTACGCGCCTGGCATGAAACCTATGGGCTACCTACGCTCGTCACGAACTGCTCAAACAATTACGGGCCCTATCATTTTCCGGAGAAATTGATCCCGCACATCGTGATCAAGGCACTAGCCGGGCAGAAACTCCCTGTTTACGGCGACGGTCAAAATATTCGCGACTGGCTGTATGTTGAGGATCACGCCAAAGCACTGGCGCTCGTTCTAGACCGCGGCGGCGTCGGCGAGACCTACAATATTGGCGGACGCAACGAGCGACGAAACCTGTATGTCGTCGAGAGTATTTGCGACATGCTCGATCGCGCGCGACCTTCAAGTGATGGACCTCGCCGGCGGCTGATATCGTTCGTCGCGGACCGCCCCGGCCACGACCGGCGATATGCCATCGATGCCACCAAGCTTGAAACTGAACTGGGCTGGCGCGCGGAGGAGAACTTCGAGACGGGGCTTGAGAAGACGGTTCGCTGGTACCTCGACCATGAAAAGTGGTGGCGCGACATTCTTGAGCGGGGCTACCGGGCCACGCGCGTTGGGCTGGTGGAGAACAGCGACGCAGCTGCATGACTCTTGCGTCGCAACAGGCGCGTGTTAGGATTACGTTATCGAGGACAAGACGCAATCGGTCGGTACGATGACCCGCGCGGCGCTGACGAGACGGCAGCTGGTGTGGCTAGCGCTCGGCACCGCCGTCGGAGCGAGATTCGCGGTTGCCGCAACCCCGGCAAAGCCTACTCTCGTCGGTGCAATTCGCTGGGATGCCTGGTACGCTCCTGGATCCGAAGTGACTACCGCGGTGGAGCGTACGCTATCGCAGCCGCGCTATCGCTGGCGCCTGCCATTTTTTGCTAGGCAAGACGACACCGGGCATGCCCAGATGCCCGCGATCTCTCAGGGCTTGATCGATCTGGAAATCGCCCAAGCCGCCTATGCCGGCCTAGACTACTGGGCATTCGTCGCCTATCCGCCCGATAGCGCGATGAGCGCACCGTTGCAGCGGTATCTCGCCAGCAACCATCGGGGCCGTGTCGGCTTTTGCATGTTTACGGAGCTGGCTGCCTGGGGTTCGGCAACCCGGTCAACCGCATTGGTCGGGTATCACCTGGATCTCATGCAACACGAAGCCTATGTGCGCGTCCATGACAACAGGCCGCTTTACTACCTCGGTTTCATCACCGAAAAGGACGCCACGGAACGATGGGGCGGCGTCGACGGTTTGCGCGTCGGGATCGAGCGATTTCGGGCCCGTGCGATGACACATGGTGTAGGAAATCCCTTTATCGTACTCGGGGTATTGCCGCGTGATGCCGTTGCATTCGCAACGAGGCTTGGCGGCGACGCGGTCGGCGCATACACGATTGCCGATGGTCGGGTCACGGGAGACTACGCTGCTCTCGTTCGCGTTACCGAAAACGGCTGGCGGACGCTTGCGACTTCCAGCCTCCCCGTGGTCCCGACGGTAATGGCGGGATGGGATCGCCGCCCGCGCGTCGAGACCCCGGTTCCCTGGGAAAAGTCACAACGGCCGGGTGCCGGCATTGAACGTTACTTCACCTCACCCGATCCAGCGCAGCTCGCGGCGCATTTGCAGCAAGCGCTGGCCTGGATCAAGCGACAGCCGGCAGATCGGCAAGCACCGGCCTTGCTGATCTATGCCTGGAACGAAAACGACGAAGGCGGCTGGCTCGTACCGACCGCCCCTTGCGATGAAGGACGCCTGCAGGCGCTTCACGATGTTCTGAGCCCGGCAAAAAAGCCATCTCCCGGCTGCCGATGGGTCGATTGAGGGTAAGCTAACCGTTGATCCGGTTTCCAAAATTCGAGTTGCTGCTTCTATGCCTGACTAGATTGAACAACGGGTCGCCCGTGGTCTCGAATACAACCTCGACGTCGTCCAGCTCGGTCGGCGCGATATTCATCACCAAACCAAGGTCAAGAATAAAGCCGTGGACACCATCACCAATGCCTGCCTCTAACAGATCTTGACGGAAGCCGTCTGCAGCCGCTCTGGCGAGAACCTTTCCCTGCTGTCTTACGATCACGGAAACGCGCTCGGTCGGCCGGCCGGTATGCCATGCCCATCCACCTATCGTGGTACCCGCAACGAAATCCAACACGCCTTCGAGACGGGCGGCTCCTTCCAAGACCGGGAGCATAATGTCCGCCCCGATGACCCGCACCTCCATTTGCTGAAAATCCAGCGGCGTCCCGAAAGGTACTGCCAACTCAAAGCCGAAGCCCGTCGCTTTGTGCGCGGTTCGTCGCCCAACGTGCGATCGCTCGATCGTCGCTGGTGCCGACGCGACTAATCGCCGTTCCACATACAACTCTACCACGTACCGTCGGTCCGGCTTTTTCTCATCGACCACCCAACCCGTGATTTTCTCGCGATTGACACGCTCTACAAACCCGAGGATAGCCATTGCAAACCCTTACCGATCTTCCGCACACACTATCAGCCTGCACAGGCAATCTGACGACACGGATGCCTGTACGTTTTGGCAACGAGAAGCGAGTTAATTGCCATATAGTCGAGAAAATTGTCGTAATATCCGGAAAACCTCTCCACGAAATTTATCATTTGCGCACGTGAGTGAAGTTTTGAGATATCGATATCCCGATCAACTGGAAGGTCCTGCCAACCGATGACCGGCACGCCCATAATTTCGGCCATTTCCGCGGTACGGGAATCATGCGCGATCAGCACGGACGGTGTTCCCGCTATCAGCGCCGCTACTGTCCCGTGAATGCGCGTTCCGAAGCAGAATGATCGCTGTTTCATATAGTCGATCCAGTCTTGATACTGCGTGAAAACGCGCCCGTGGCGGATCAAGAAAGCTTCGACCTTGGCTGCGTCCGTGGTGCCATAGACCGCCGTTACCGCCTCCTCGGCTTTAGCCGGAATGGCTTCCTTTGTCATCTGATGCATGACGTAGTGGATGTCCGCAATCTCCGACTGCAACACAAGATCGATATTGCGGCCGATGGCCTGCCGATACAGGAACGTCTGAAACGGATCGACCTGGGCGAAGCCATGTCGGGTGGCGTGCATGCAGCAGGCATCAAACTTCGCTTCACGCAAAAGCAAAGGACTCGGTCCCTCTGCGCCGATCAGCATGAGCGAAGGGCAGCCCGTCGGGTGAACCTTCTTGATACCGTAGCGGTAAAGAACTTCACAGCTAAACGTACCGCGAACCGAAATACTCTCGGAACGGTCCTGCACAAGGCTGAGCAGCCGCAGCGTGCCCGCGGTGACGTTGGGTATCTCCTTTGTTTGCGGGGCTTGGGCTCCTACCCCAACCAGAAAAACCGGTAGCTTTATCTTCTCAAGTCGATCTGCGAGCCAGCCGAAATCATCGAAATGATTGACCCAGTTCGCCGCCGCCAACACGATCGCGTCATGGCCTTCTGTCTCTTCTGGCGAGAGAGCAAATGAACCCGACTTGGCGCCATCCAGTATGCGCGCAAGTGACTGCGTGAACATCATGTTGCCGGTATTTTGCCCGAGGCTAAGCATCGTCTGCTCGACGCTTTCATTGCCACGTTGATCTACTTGCCGGACACCGACTACTAGCGCGTTCCGAAACATTCAAAAAACTCCGAGCACCGTGGAACTAAGCCACGCGGACCGATTTTCGCTCAGCAGTTTGCTCCAATTCGTTTACCAACTTGGTGAACAGAACATTATAACTTTGTGCAAGCCGAGGCATACTGAACCGGCTAGAGGCTTCAACCGCGTTTGCGCGCATCCGCTCATAACGAGCAGGGTTCCGCAGCAATTCGGCGATCGCCTCGGCCATAGCGTAGACGAGATCGACGCGGCTTGCTTTATGCGACACCAGCGCGCCGGCGCGCTGGACCGCATCGTTGCCGAGTATATTTGGCATCTCGCCGATATCGGTTGCTACGATCGGCTTGCCTGCCTGGAAACACTCAACCACAAACAATGGAAAGGTCTCACCGCTAAATGTGCTGGGAAAGACGCCCAGGTCGAAACAGCCGAAATAGCGGGAAGGACTGTCAACGTGTCCAAGGAAGATGAGCCAATCCAGCGAGCCATAGGCATGGCGTAACTCCGCCGCAACCGGTCCATCTCCGATGAGGACCAGCCATACCGGTCGACTCCCAAGTTCTCTCACGAGCTGAATCGCCTCGATCGCCAACCGCCACCCCTTTTCCTCAATCGCGCGTGAGCAAAGAAAAGCGACAAAGCCGCTTTCGGGAATGCCATGCTCGCGTCGGAATTCCGCCCGCTCAATAAGCGTGCTGCTGATCGGCGGAACAGCGTTGAAGCTGCGCTCAAAAAGCTGCTTCGGAATACCTGTTTTCTTCAGCAGCGTGGTGTTCTTGGGCGCGAGATACAGCCACCTGTCGACGGTACGATGCAAATAGTCGGCGAAGTCGCTGGTCAGAAGGTCCGGAACGGTCTCGTAGCCACCATGCAACGAGCTTACGTAGGGAATCGCGATTTCGATATGTTTGCAATAGAGCGAATATTCCACGCTAACATTGTGGGAGTTGAACAATTGAATTCCGAAGTTAGTCAGAAACGAGCCGAAGTCGTCGCAGACGTCCTGCCAATACACGACCGGTATGTCGGAGCGCAATCTCCTCCGTACGCTCTTGCGAGAATTGGCCAGATCATCTTCCAAGACGAGATACGTCACGTGAAGGCCTATCTCCTTCAGCGCATTGGCAAGCTCGAGGGGCAGGATCTCACCGCCACCGACTTCGAAACTGTGGGCCGCGATGCATATCCGCAATGGCGGCTTGGTGGATTTGACGGGTGCGAGCAGCGCCAATAAATCACCCTGTCGCCGATCGGGAAAATAGCCAAGCAGCGTGTCGACGTGAGCTTGAACCGCGGCTTCACCGACCTTGTATTCCGACGACAGATCCTCCAACACCATCCTGTGTTCTTCCAGGTGACGGTCCGTGAAGAAGGCGCTCCTTGATGTACCCTTCCGGCTCAGCCGGAAGTAAGACTTTGCCTCGCGCTCATAGGCAATACAGCCGCCGCGAAGCAGCAACGCATAGAAGTACCAATCGCCGGCAAATCGATATTTCAGCAACCGTTCGCGCTCGTTCTCGGAAAGCTGCGGTTTGCGAAATACGAATCCCGACGCATTGGGGACCACGTTTCTGATGACAAAGTCGCGCTTAAACGCCTGATAGGCTGGAACAATACACGAGTTGTCCCACGAAAAATTCAATAGGTTATCAAAGTAACTATCGAGATCGTGCAGTATTTCGCCATCGTCGTTGATGCAGCGGATATGACCGAAGGCGCCAGCAACGTCTCTGCGCGACAAATAAGGGGCCAAGTTGGCAAGAAATTCCGGATCCGCAGCATCATCGGTCTCTGCAATCCAGATCAATTCGTTGCGGGCTAATTCCATTCCCTTGATCCATTGCCGAAACACGCAACCAGAATTTTCTTCGTTGCGCACGATTCGATAAGGGATATCCGATTGGCTCAAGATCGATTCTGCCAGAGCCACACTTCCGTCAGATGAGCAATCATCCAGGAAGATGATTTCGTCAGGCCTGTAGCTTTGCGCGAGCACGGTGCCGATGCGCTCTTTGAGGAAGCGCTCATGGTTGAAATTCGGAAGGATAACCGAAATGGCCAGCGGCTGCACTTGCTCGCGACCGGTGAGAGTAATCGGAGGCCGCGAGACGCGGCAGGCTTGGGTCACCGCACGGGCAGTGGCATTGAGATAGGCTGCACCGTAATAAACATCAGGCTCAAGATAGGCGCCCTCCGCCCATTCGTTCCAGGCGTTTATCGCGACGATGGGTCTGCCAAATACCGGCTTTGCAATTGCTCGCTCCAGCAACGCCTGAAGCCAATGCTGATATTTCCTCGGCGATGCGTGCTCGAGCGACAAGCCCCGATTGGGACGCCTGGAATCATTATCCCAGCTCGGGACCGCCGTCTTGATCAATGCGAAAGACTTCTCGCCTTCCTGCACTGACGCCTCGCAAAACTCATCATAGTCGATGACACGGCCGGTAAAGTCCGAACTGTAAGCATCTGGCGTCGGGCGTCCGGGCAAATTGTCCGAGAGTTTATGCGGCGGAAACTCCATAGCGCCGTCCAGACCAAAGGGCTCTGGATCCTGCGCTCCAAACGTTTGGGCCATGAAGATGATAGGATCGAGGCCGTGCCGGCTCTGCAACAACTTGCGCCACCGGCCGATCGTAACCTTCGGATCAGGAATATGGCTTGGATTGTAAATAATGAAAAACGGTCGTCCCTGCAGCCGAACGTACCGGCGATCATTAAAATGACGCGCCAGGTCGCTTACCAGCGCCTCCTCGTCCTCCTGTTTGTAATCTTGTCGCAACAAGACAGAGGTATCGGCGCCGTCCCAGGTTCGTGTCCAATTCTCGTTCGCCCAAATCAGAAGGAAGGGCATATTGACGTCGGATGCAAGCAAGGCATCAAGCGGCTTTTCCAAGACACGCTTGGTATTGAACCAGTAATAATAGTAGGCGAACGCATCGATGCCTGCCGACTTCGCCAAAGAAACCTGCCGCTTCAGCACATCGGATTCCATCAGATCGTAAAATCCGAGATCCCGCGGTATCCGAGGTTGATAGTGACCAGGATATCGTGACAAACCACGCGGCATCTGCCGCCATTCAGTGAAGCCCTTGCCCCAAAACTTGTCGTTTTCCGAAATGGGATGGAACTGCGGTAGGTAGAAAGCAAGCAGCAACGGTTCCTGTGCGCTCGGAACGGTCTTATCCTGCTCCAGGATGCTTGCGTCGAATTCTTCGAAATCCGGACCGCGAGATGTGAAATGCGAATGATCTTGCAGTAGCTGGGCGATCGTTCCACGCAATTTCGGCAGCTTGGAATCGGCATCTTCCGGCGGCAATTCCTGCACGCCTGGCATATGGGTGGCAGCATTTACAAGCGCACGAAATTCAGGAAGCTCTTCCTGAAGCGCCTCATCGAATCGGATAATGAAGCCATACTGTCCCGTACCCTTCCCCCACTTGACGAGGTCCGGACGTGGCTCGACGGCGCGCGCACGTCCGATGACGCGATCGCCGAGCACCGCTTCGATAAGGACATTCTCTCCCGGCGCCTTTGGCGCCCAAGCCCAACCGGTCGCTCCCCAACGCGTGAGATTGTCCACGTGCCCCTCCACCTCCAACTCGAGGGGCCGTAGGATGTTACGGGTGGAGGCAGCGTCGGATGGCGGCAGCTTCGACGCTCCCGGCAAATGATAGGCTTCCACAAAGCCTGCGACGCGAAACTGCGGAGGTTCATCTCCTTCCAGCAGGTGATCGAACGTAAGTGTAAATCCGTAGAGACCCGTCCCTTTTTTCCATTTCAACAGATCCGGCCGAGGCAGTTGCGCCTGTGCCCGACCGATGATTCGATTGTCGCGCACGGCCTCGATTTCTACATTCACGTTAGGGGCTTCAGGCAACCAGGCCCAACCGGAAGCCCCCTGCCGCGTCAACGTATCAACGAACCCTTCAATGCGGGGCATGTCGTCGCTCACAGGCTGGGTCAACTGCGGTAAAAGCTCATTCATTGTGTGCTTACATCTGCGCTTTATGAGGTCGGTGTTTAGCAAGGAACTCCAACCGTGGGACCGGCTGTGAACCGCCTTTTTTTGGATCTGCTTCTATCAATCCGCGGCGCTCTTGGTCATGATAAGCCCACTTTCCTTCCGTAGGACATAGCTGGGGTCCCGCCGATTTTGGTTGGTGCACGACATATTTAATCAAGCGTCTTCATCTCTAGTAAAATCGTTCAAGTTGTTGCTTGATGAGTGATAGCCCCCTCTCGTCCAACGAGACCAGAGCGGAGATTGCGGGGGACACGCGGCTGTTTGCCCTTAGGTCGCGACTATGAACGGCATTCGTTCCAAGTTCAGTTTCGCAATTGCGCCCGTCGCGTCATCAGAATGGCGGTGATGTGCCGTTAACGTGTCTCCGTTCAAGTTGTGTCGCATTCTCCGGAATTCATCAGCTTTTAAGAAGCTAATCCGGGTATAAATGGATGCATGATTGCTCTCCGGAATGATGCCGCCACATCTCGCTTTGCGTCGCGCCGCGCCAAGCGCGTGCTGAATGCCGGCTCGGGACCACAATCGATCCGACGACTGGATGCGATATTTGATCCGGCGGCATGGCAGGAAATCCGCATCGATCTAGATCCGGGTGTCGAGCCCGATTTCGTCGGCTCAATGACAGATATGCGCGCCCATTTTCCCGCACGGAGTTTCGACGCCATCTGGTCTTCGCACAGCCTGGAACACCTCCATAGCCACGAGATTTCCCATGCCCTAGCGGAGTTCCGGCGCATTCTCAGAGATGATGGATTTGCGCTGATCCGCTGTCCCGACCTGGAGACGGTGATGACGCTCTTTCTGGAGCATGGGTCGGATCACATCGTCTATCACTCCGCGGCAGGTCCAATTACCCCCCTCGACATGATGTTCGGCCATACGCCTTCAATCGCTTCCGGCAACCTGCATATGGCGCATCATTCCGGGCTGACGGCCGAACGGTTGGGTACCTTGCTGCTGCAAGCGGACTTCGCCGAGGCCGTTACGAAACGGCAGAATTTCGATCTGTGGGCGCTCGCGCTGACGCGACATGCTGACCGGGAGGCCATCCTGATCGAACTGCGAAATGCCGGGCTGGATATGTCCAATGGGTCGGAATGAAAGCGGATCGTTCTGATACGCAATCCGGCGCCCCTGCCGCGGCGACCTTGAAGTTCGAGTCCCCGCTTGCCCTGCAGGATGAAGTGCTGCGCCGGCGGATCTATTCCCCGCAATCCTACGCACCGGTGCGGAACGTTGCCGTGGTTCCAATTGTTCATTCCGAATGTGCAACGCTTGCATCCTGGTTTCCGCTGGTCTGGCAGCGCCGACAGGGAGGGTTCGCGTTTGTCGCCATCCGCGCCCTGTTGAATGACCAGCGCGCTCAACCGCCGGCCGCACGCGCCCTGCTGCCACTGATCCTTCGTGCCTACCCCTTTGTCCTTGATCCCGAGCAACCGGCGGGACCGAATGCCCGCAGGATGCTGGACGGCGTTTTTGCCGATGCGCCCACCGATATCGGAGCGACGATCACTACGCTGCAGCGCAAGCTGTCCCGAGGAACGACAAGCCGCCTCCATTTTCTTGATCAACTCGCGTGCGATGCCACGGTCACGGCGACAATCGGCGAAGCTGTTGCTGATCTCAATGAATTCGAGCCGTGGAACCTGCACTTCGAGATCGATGGACGCAACGTCGACGTTCCGGACTTGGTAGTGATACGCCCGTCGGCTTTCGAAGGCGGACGGCTCGCGCCATTGCTCAAAGAATACGGAATGCCTTGCGCACGGATGCTCGGAATTCATCGCATTTCGCTGTTTCGGGCCGGCGGTCTACTGGCAATGGCGAAGGCATTCTTCAGACAGAATCCCGACAACATTTACAGCAGTGCCACGGCACGCTCACACTTGATGACGCAAGGCGCTGATGCCAGCGATGATTACAGAGCATCGGCGCTATCATGAGCCGTTGCGTTCCCATTCGCGAGCTGACGCATCGTCGTCTGGAAATGCCCGCAAATGATTCCTGGATCGAGGATCTCGGTTGGGTTCCCGTCAGTGCCAGCGAGCTTCATTTGGCCTGTCGCTATTATCCTCTCGCGATGCGTGTCGAGAAGCAGAGACAGCAACTAGGCCTGTTGCTGAACTCACGATATCTCATGAAAGCCCCGCTGGACCCGGCAGGTAAATGGTGTGGTGCCTATAGACCGATCGCGCTTCGATGCTATCCGTTCGAGGCGCCACGTATAACCGACGACCCACTCTCCGACATTCTCATCGATGTGAACTCGAAGTATCTGTCGTCTGCGACCGGGATTGCGATCGTCGACGAGACCGGGCGGCCAAATCGGCTGCTCCTCGAAATGCACAGACATTTTGGCCTCCTGGAGCAGAGCCAGGAAAGGTTCGGCAGCGTGCTGGATCAGTACTTCATCGCAGGTTTGCTGGTACCGCTTGCAGGGAAACGTGAAGTGGACCCGCCGCTTTTTGTGATCGATCCCGCCCGCTTCGAGCACCTGGATAACGCAGCGCTTGGTGCCATGGCGCGGCACAATTTTCTAAGCGTCGACGTCGCGATGGCCTGGCTTTTTTCGCTGCAGAATCTGCGGCCTGATTATCGACCGAAGCTACTCGGCGGCTCGCGCGGTCAGCATTTGACCCCCGCCTTCATCGAACCAGATCCCTTTTTGATGGACGACATGGCTCTCGTCCTCGATGATGGAGAACTCGTCTCACTCGCAAATATCGACATCTGACCAACCAGGGCCGGCCGCAGAATGCGGCGCCGCCACGCTAAGGGGTAAATGTGCTGGCATCGAACGGCTATCGTTCGCGCATTGATTTCGCTAGACGATTGCTGAGCGGAGCCACTAGATAGGAAAGCACTGTCCGTTCTCGCGTGCGAATAATTGTATCGACCGTCATGCCGGCGCTCATCCGGTCTCGAATTTCATCGGGAATGGAAGCGCGATCCACCGCAACCTCGACCGAAAAATAGGATTGCGGCGGCCCCGGCGAAGCCGGTGCATCGACGATGCTGTCGCGGGAGATGCTGCGAACAGTTCCCACAATTGGCTTGAGCTCGTATTTCATGAATTGTGGAACGCGAAGTTCAACGCTCTCCCCGGCCATAATCCGGTCGACGTCGATCGGCAATACCTTGGCGCGCACGACAAGCGTGTCGCTCGACGGCACGATATCGAGGATCGCATCGCCCGGCCTTATGACACCGCCGATGGTAAACACCTTGAGCTGCTGCACCGTGCCGGTCACCGGCGCCGTGATCTCGATCCGCTGAAGCGCGTCGCTGGCGATGATAATTTGCTGCCTGGCGTCACTGATCGCTTTTCGGACATCGGGGAGCGCATTGGCCGCTTCCTGGCGGTAATCTTGCTTGAGCTGGTCGATGCGCGCCTGCAATTCACCCACTTTTTCCGAGGCTTTGGCCTTGCTTATTTGCGCGCCCTCGAATTGACCCTGGACCTGGATTAGCTGACGCTCAAGCGTCGTCACGCGAGGAAGCGCGACCAGGCCTTTTTCCAGCAGCATCTTGAGGTTGGGGAGTTCGATGCCGATCGAGTCGATCTGCTGCCGCGCGGTCTTCTCATCCAGAACCGCCTGCCTGATCTCATCCCGCGTCTGGGCAATCTGCTGTTCGAAGACTTCCTTGCCACGCAGCAGGCTTTGCCGGCGGTTGTCGAACTGACTTTGATTGTCATGTATCGCGCTTGCTATAAGCGGTTCATCCTTGAGGATCATCACCTCTGGCGGAAAGTTGATCGTATCGGCCATCTCGCGCTGCGCCATCAGACGCGCCTGTAATGCACTTGCGATCGCCAGTTGCTGACGAAATCCCACGTCGGCCGCCGCGTTTCGCGTCGGATCCAGCTTCACCAGGGTATCCCCCTGACGAACAGTATCGCCGTCGCGAACGAGAATTGCCCGAACGATTCCACCCTCGAGATGTTGAATCGTTTTGCGATTGGATTCGATGGCTACGACGCCGTCGGCTACCACTGCCGAGTCGATACGCGCTATCGCGGACCAGCCGCCCAATACAACAAACGTAAAGACAATGACGCCCGCCGCGATCCGCAGTATGATGCGCCAGTCGGTAGGCGCCGCTGGTGCGGGCAACAATTCAATGCGTTCTGCTGTACTCACGACGACCTCTGGCTCTCCAGCGCTCCGGCAACAATGGTCAGTGCCGGTGGCGCCGTTGACCGCGGAATCCGGTTGACGATCTGTTCCCGCGGGCCAAATCCTTGAACGGTACCATTGCTGAGCACCAGAACATCATCGCAATAGTTCAGGATGTTGAGCTTATGCGTAATTATCACGATCGTTACGCCATTGCCGCGCAATTTCTGGATCATGGCAAGGAAGGACTGTTCGGCAATCGCATCCAGATTTGAGTTCGGTTCGTCCAATACGATAAATCTCGGCTCGCCGTAAATGGCGCGCGCCAAGGCTATCCGGCTCCGCTGCCCTCCCGAAAGCACATGGCCATTCGGTCCAACCATCGTATTGTAGCCTTTTGGCAGCGACTTGATCAGATCCTGAATGCCCGCAAGCTCCGAAGCGGCTATGAAACCGTCGGGGTTCAAGGCGGCTGCAGGATCGAACCGCGAGATATTTTCGGCAAGCGTCCCGGGCAACAGCTCGACATCCTGTGGCATGTAGCCGAGATAGCGCCCCAGCTCGTCCTCATTCCAATGCGTGAGATCGTGATCGCCGATCGCAATGCTGCCGCTCCGTGGCAACCAGGCCCCTACCAGCGTTCGTGCAAGACATGATTTGCCGGCGCCGCTAGGACCGATTACGCCCAGAACCCGGCCCTCACCGAGGCTGAACGTCACGTCGTTCAGCAGCGGCTTGTCGTTGTCCGGTGCGAATGCAAATACGCGCGAGGCAGTGAGCGTGCCCCGGAGTTTGGGTAGCGATACCTTGACACTCCGTCCCTGCGCACCGCGAAGCATTTCATCGAGCCTGGCCATTGCGCCGAAAACGTTGGAATAGCTCTTCCAGCTGGAGATCACCTGATCGATCGGACCGAGTCCCCGCATCATCAACGTCATGGCAACGAATGTATTGGCCAGGGTGACTTCATTGTTCAGGAAGAGCAGCGTTCCCACGGTGAAAATGCCGACCATCTGATAGGCCCGAAGAAATTTCGTGGCCGACGTGAATATCTCGATTCGACTCGTCGTCGCCGACTGCCATCCAAGCATCCGCAAATGCAGATCGTACCAGCGATCGCGCAACGGAGGCAGCATGCCCAGAACGCGAACGGTTTCGGAATTGCGCGCCACCGCCTGGCTGAATTCTTGTGATTTGAAGGATAACCGCTGATATCGGTCGGCGTCCGCCTTGGTTAGCCGGTGATTAAGCAGCGCTAGGATCGCGGTTAGTGCAATCATGACGAGCCCAACGATGCCGAACACCCAGCTCACCAGGGTCAGGATAACGATGAAGAGTGGCGACCAAGCCGCATCGAACAACGCCAGCAGCAGAGGACCCGAAAGGAAATCGCGCACCGTATTGAAGTCGGCAAGCGTGGCCGGGGCACGCGCGATCGCACCGGCCTTGTCGGACCGGTTCGCCGTTTCGAAAATCATACGACTGAGCCGCGCATCAATCGCATTCCCGATTGCAGTCGCAGCCTTCCTTCGAAGCCATTCCAGAACTGCATACATGGCAATGAGAAATGTCGCGATCAGCGCCAGAACCATCAGCGTACTGACGCTGCGGCTGAACATCACCCGGTCGAAGATCTGCTCGACATAGATAGGCGACGCGAGATAGAGAATCGGACCAAAAAAACTGAATGCAAACAGCGTCGCGTACGCCGGCAAAAACGATCGCAGTTCGTTCAGAAGAGGAGACGAAAGCTTTACTGTCAAAGGACCTCGCGGTGGCTACGCCCATTGCGTTGCGCCGGACTGCAATTCCGGCGCGGGTCGCGATTATCATTCCGCGGTGCATTCAGGCGGGAGGCGCCCGGCGTTCGGTCGGCCGCCTCCATCTGAATGACCGTCATTCAAGATCACAAATGCTGAGTCACATCGGTAAACACCAGATTCTCGACATGTGTGACAGTTACGGTTTGTCCGTCCTTGAATTCGATTACTGTCTGGCCATGGTGAGTGTGAAGTGACTGAATGTCATGCGACGAGTAAGAGTCGAACTTGACGGTGTCATTACCGCTGCCGCCATCGATCGTGTCGCTGACGTGGTGCCCGGTGAGGTTAAACAAATCGCTTCCACCACCGCCCTGGAGAGTATCGCCACTGGTGCCGACATACATGGTATCGCTGCCGTTGCTACCGATAAGCAGCTGATGCGTTCCGTGTCCGGCATACATCACGTCTGAGCCGCCGCCTCCCATCAGCGTGTCATAGGAACCGTCGCCGCCAAACAAGGTGTCGTTGCCATCTCCGCCGCTAAGAAGCTGATGATCACCCGTGCCGGCCACCAAGGAATCGGCGCCGTTGCTGCCGTAGAGCGAATCGTGGGAGCCGGCACCACCGATCAGCGTATCGTTTCCGCCGCCGCCATAAAGCGCCTGCTGATCGCCGTTACCCGCGATCAATAAATCGTTGCCGCCACCACCCGAGAGCGTCGAATGCGACCCATCGCCGCCAATCAGGGTATCGTTGCCGTCGCCGCCTGACAGCAACTGGTGACCACCCGTTCCTGCAACCAGCGAGTCGTTGCCCGCTCCGCCATAAATGCTGTCGGCGCCGTCGCCGCCGTTGACAGTGTCGTTACCTGCGCCGGTCATGACGACATCATCGCCCGAGTCCTGCAGGAAGACATGATCGTTTCCGCCTCCCGTCACGACCATCACGTCGTTATCACCATGGACCGTAAGGTTGGCATTACCAGCAACGTTCGCAACGATCACGTCCAAGGCCGCGTCCGTGGTGACCGTATTGGTACCGGTTGTCAGGTTCAGAACCTGCGCGTGTGGATCGAGCGGTTGGGAGCCATCGCTGATCTGAACCTTAACGGTCGGGTCAGAGTCGTGGTGGTTGTGATGGCCATGATGGTGGCCGTGACCGTGGTGACCGTGGTGATGACTGTCATCATCATCGTCAAATCCGCCGTGACTCAGCAGGTAGTCGACGACGGCCGCCTTGGCCGCCGGATCGATATTTGGAGTGAGGAGATGATTCAGTTCCGTCCGGTCCAGATCATACGTCGCCATTGACTGCCCCTTTTATCGCGGTCCGACTTTGTTGCGATAGTCCGAAAGAGAACTCGCTGCTCTCAAATTATTTACCAATCGCATCTTTGGAAGAAATGACGCAGACGAGTCAACAAGAGGCAGCGAAGCTGTCACGCTTCGATGAATCTCGGTTACGCGACACCAAACCAACAACCGAGCTTTCAATTGAAATTCGCAGAGCGATTAATTCTAAAACTTTCATCAAAGATTTCGGCGGGTAGCAGTCGGATTCAGAATCCGGGGGGTACATCTACCGGAATTGGCCGACCCGATGTACGACACGTCAGGAGTCTTTGCGGCCAGGCCAACGCGGAAAATGGAATTGGATCAAGGGACAGGGCGGGATTGTAGAATGGATCAGCCATCAACACGTCAGCCCATTTCGCCCGCAAGTTTCGCAACTCGCGCTCAAGCCGCGCTTTGCGATCGACATTCGTGTCGGCACCACGGCTAGCCGACTCTAGATGGCGAAGTCTGGCGTGCGGCGTAAACACGATGCGCTTTCCGGCTGCCCGGAGCTTCAGGCAGTAATCCACATCGTTAAAATTCACCGGAAAGCGAAGCTCGTCCATGCCGCCAAGAGCGAGATAATCCTGTCGTCGCGTCAGCAGGCAAGCGGCGGTCACCGCACTGCATTGATGGGCGGTACGCAGAAGGTCGCCGTAACCGGCGTCTCCCTCCATACGGTCGTTAAAGGCGTGAGTGGCGGCGAAATTCGAGCCAAGCGCAACACCGCCGTGCTGTACAACTCCGCTCGGCCATAACAACAACGCCCCAACCGCACCGACGTCAGTTGCGGATATCCTGCCCACCATTTCTTCAAGCCAATCATTATCCAATGCCTGAACGTCGTTGTTCAGGAGGCACAGAAATTGTCCATTCGCGGCGGCAGCGGCAGCGTTGTTGAGGCGCGCAAAATTGAAGTCGCCCGCCAGACGCATCACCTTCGCCTGCCGACCGTCGATCGACGAAAGATAGTCGAGTGTATCCGGGTCGTTCGAATCGTTGTCGACGACGATGATTTCGCAATCCCGCTTGTGGAGCGCCGGCTGAAGCGATCCAAGGCAAACCTCAAGTAGTTCGCGCCTGTTCCGCGTAGGGATGACGATCGTAACGACTCCATCGTCCGGCTTTCGCGCGATTTTGACGGCTGGAAGGACCTGGCCGCGCCCGATCCGTGTTTGTGCCTTGATGCCCCGTCGCTCCAGGTGAGTTCGCGTTGCCGCCGCCAACGCCTCACTCGCTGCACTCAGATTGAGCGGTGGCAGTGTCGCCAAAGAGCCTGGAAGGTGGGCAATCCTTTCCGCCGTCTGCATGCCGTCATCGAGAAGGGTGTTGAACAGACGGTAAAGGCTGCAAGCATCACCTTCGATCGCATGCTCCACAGCAGACCGCCGCAGGGCGAAAGCGTGCGCGCAATATCCTTGCTCGAGCATTCTCTCGTAGTCGAATGCGGGAAGCGCAAGAGGCCAAAGGGAACTGTCACCGCCGGCAACATCCACATCGCCATACACCGCCAGAATTTCCGGATGACTTTCGAACGTCTCGGACAAGCGCGCCATTGCGTTCGATTCCAGGATCGCTCCTGAGATAAGGAAGACCACAAAATCGGCCTCGCGGCCGTCGCCGGTAAGGAACTCTCGGACCGCTCTGTTGTCGAATCCAACATAGTCCGCTGTCCGAGGCATCAATGCTGCAACCCAACCGGCGTGGCACTGCGCATTCAAGCTCGCCAAGGTATCGTCAACCTCGCCTGCTCCAACGATGACAATCGCAGCCTTCAGTGAATGAGGCCCCAGGGAGGGCTTTGGAAGCATGTCCCGCCAGCGACGGTATTCCGCGAACGGGATGGACATGGGAATAAGACGATCGAGTATTGCGCTCCGCAAATCTTCGGAATTTGCTGCGGCTACCGGGTGCCCGCGGTCGAGCCCGCCGGCGAATGCAACGAACGGGGCCGGACTGCCTTCCAGATGCTCTCCCTTGGAATTAACCACAGAAAGACGTCGCGCTGAAGCGTCTGCGAAGCGGTCCGGAATGTGAAAATCGAACGCACGGACAGCAATCGCATCCTCCGCACTGCCAACATGACTCCAGCCGGACGGCACCACTTGATTCAATCGCTCGTCATCGACCAAGATATCGATCGCGGCCTCGCAATCCTCCGAGATCCAGCCCGAAAACCGCAATCCGCCCAACCAGCGTACTGTACCCGGAGTTGACGGGTTTGGGCCGGTCGGTGCGAAAGTCCGGACAGCTATCGGCTGACCTATCACCGTGCCGAGATTGGCAACGCGGGCCTCGACAACCTCGGCGTGATCCAGGACATTGGCACTAAGCGAAATCGTGAAGCCGTGGTGGCCATCGCCAAAGCGAGGTCTCGGTACTTCAGACCGATCGGCCGCGCGCGCAAATTTGACTGCAATGCCGTCAACCAGAAGTTCAACAACGAACTTTCGGCCAGGATCGTTCACATCGTAGACAAAGCCGGTAAACGTTCGATCATGAGACCATTGGAAGGATGTTCGCAAATTGTCGCCTATAGTCTCTTGCGGCACAAACATTGCGGTCATGGGATTTGATGTCCCTCAACCCAAGGCGACAGGCATCCGACGAGCGTCTCGATAGATTGCGCGGGATCGAGCGGCAGGTCGGACTCACGAACCTGACAGTACCCACGAGACCAATCGAGATACGCAACCGGAAGCTTGCTTGTCATGACGGCCGAAGGCACGGGATGGCCGAACAGCGGTCGAGTCACGCACAAGACGATTCGATCCAATTGGTAGCGGCGAAACAGGCGATGCAGTTCACCGGCCTCGATGGAGCCCGTGACAAATGCCCCCGCCCGCATCAGGTCGGTATCGTCATACGTACTGCCCGCCACGATGATGTCTAGAGCTGGCTGCGTATTGACCAGTCGCGCAATGACCCCGCGCATGAACTGATGCTCCTGCGCGCATTCTCGGACCGGCACTAGACCCAGACGAGAGGCAGGCCCGTTCGAGCGCCTCGAAGACCGGCGCACCTGCGCTGTCACGGAGGCCAGAGAAGCAATTTTACGATGTGAAAGCGAACGCGCTGCCGCCTCGGCTTGCGCATCGGGAACCAGCACACGTTCTGCTCTCGTTACAAGGTCGCGGCAAAACGACGAATTTGGGACGGTTTGGCCGCGCATTTGAAAAGAGGCCTGCTCCAGCCCTAACTCCGTGTGCGCCAGGAAGATATCATAGGGAATCGATAACTCCAGAAGAGCATCGAGAACCGCAAGGGGAGTTCTGCCAACATCGAAGAATTCGATCCGCTTCAACGATAACTGTCGCAGGGTCCGGAGCAGATCGGCGGCATCGCCAGATACCGGCAAAACAAACTCAAGGGATTGCGGAACGCCGCCATCTGCGTCGCTCAGCTTGGCGATGATCCGTCCGCGCCTGAAGTGAATTTCCAGGATCAGCACGGCCGGCAGTTCTTCGGCCAGTAAGTGTCGGGCTCGTTCACGCGCAACTGTCGCAATGGCACCATTACAAGTCACCAGCAAAACCCCGTGCTGACGCGAGGCCATCAGAGAGCCTTCGATGGCCTGACGCGCCGCCCTCAAGGGGTCGGCCAGCATGAAATCCGCGCATTCCGCGCGATAGGCGGGAAACCGCTGTTCCACGACTTTCAGGTTGCGCACGACAAGCGAGCGTTTTTGTTTGCCAAACGAACGAGAACCTGCGTGACCAACATAAACTGAGGCCGCACAGACGTTCCGAAATCCTTGGAGCCGGGCGCGAAGACAAAAATCGACGTCCTCCAGATACCCTCGGTGATAGCTGTCCGAGAGCAAGCCCACGTCATCCAGGCATGACCGGGTGATATACAGGCAAAATCCGATTCCGTTCGGAATGTTCACCACCAAGCCGGCGTTTACTTGCGCGGCCACTTGATCGATCTTGCCGGCATCCAAGCCGTTGCAAATGACATTTGGCCGGTTTGGAATCGGAAAACTGGTGAATTCGCCGTTGTTGGAGAGCGGCGTGACGGTTCCGATATCTGGTGATGAATGCGCGGCCGACGCGAGGCGTTCGATAAATCGCTCGGGGACAACGGTGTCCGAGTTCAAGAGGACTACATCTCCGGAGGATACCTCCTCGAGAGCGCGATTGACCGCTCCCACGAACCCCAGATTCTTGACGTTGGTTAAAACCCGCAGGTGTGCTGCGCCTGCTACGGCAGCTAGCATCGCGTGAATGCGAGGGTCGGGGCTGGCATCGTTGACGATAATGGCGCGGTGCGCCTCATTGAGCTGAGATAGCAACGCTTTCAGGCAAGCCTTGGTCGCCCGATAGTCTGCATATACCGGGACGATAACCGTCACGGAGGCGTCGCGGCTGGCCCCTGCCGGTTCGCGCTTGCGTGTGGACGATGACTTGCCGTCCCGACCCGCAGTGCGCACCTCGGTCAGGACATCACCATTCCTCAACACTGAAATAAGCTGCGCGCCCCGCCCTTTTGCAAGCCGGAAAGCAACGGCTCTCCCCAGTTCTCCGGATAGTGGATGCCGGACATCCGCATCAAAAAATCGCTCGATGCGCCTTTCTTCATCGGTAATGGCGACGCAGATCTTCCCGGCTCCTTGCCAACAGGCCCAGCCCTCAATCAAATCGCCACGAACTTGCATCGTGGCAACTGCACCGATGCCGCTGTTGCGCAAGACCGCAAGCGCCTGCTTTAGAATGCGAGCGTCGCGTTCGCATTCGATGATTACCTTTGCCGCCGCGAGCTGTTGTGCCGGCCTTCCCCAGGTCAGCAGTCTCCGATTGGCGGCGAGATCGTCGGGCGCGAGCCGAACAGCCGTTAACAGATCATCGATCGCAGCAGCGCGCTCGCCCATCCGGAAAAGGGCTTCAGCTCGCAACACGAAGCAATGCGGCTCGGGTAACGGCCGAATTCTGCACCGCCGGTCCGACAACCGATAGGCGGTTGCGATATCCCCACGTTCCAGCGCCTTGGCGCACAGCATTTCCAGAGCCTGATGATGCGGCTCGCTGAGATGCTCACACTGATGCAATGTCACGCTGACCGTCGTGCACGATGCCGTAGTCCAAGAGCGATTCCATCGTCGAGTGCGGCTTACTCTTGCTCTTCGCGGCCGCTGGCCGGAATACGCGTACCCCGCCTGATGATTTTGCTCCGGTCGCGGGCGGAAGTTCGGGTTGCAGCGTCGCGCTGTTGTCCTCCAGACGGAGACGCAATCCTACCAGAGGTTCACGCCCGCTCGGGCCCGATATTGCAACCGTCGTTCCGGTCACTCGCGTGAGCGGCGCGCCAAGAAATGCCGCCTCGACGGAAAGCCGACAGCCGGATGCTCCTGGTCCTGCTAGCTCGACGGTAATACCAATGATCGGCAAGGCACGTCCCCGTGTCCCTGCATAGCCACCAAGTCTCGTTATCCTGCCTGAAGCCGCATGCGGCCGCGCAAGCTTGACGGAATAGCAGATATCGAGATTGGCTGGCTTCTCTGGCCAGTCGATCGAGAATCCCTCGATACGTGCGGGTGCGTGCGGTCCCGCGATCCATTCGTCCTCGCGGACGAGAACATCCCCGATACCGGCGACGTGTCCCAAAATCCCCAAACTATGAAAATCGATATCATCCCTCGACCACTGCGCTGTTGGTATCTCCGCGTTCCCTTGCGTCAGGGTTTCGATTCTGACGGTGGCCGCCGTCGAACCTCCGGGATCGATGGGCGTAACCTCGACCAGGAGTTGGCCCGGCCTTGACACACGAGCGACGAGACATGAACCCGGCTGCCAGAGGGTCGCTTCCTGATGATCGGGACTTAGTACAAGTTCGATATTTTTTTTGTGCTTGGGATTTACCACGATCGCAACTCTAGGCGGCCGACTTTCGTTGTCCGCTGTCGCGTAGCGAACGAGAAGAAGACCTCTTTCAACTTCAACCGTCTTCGTTTGCTTGGTACGTTGCATTTTTTCGCCCGCCGCCTGTGTTGCCTGACGCCGGCGAACTTAAGAAGCATCTCTCTACCGCGGGTTAATCGCAAATAAATGATTTTCGAGACATTCGTTGCCGTTCACTACGCCGGTACTTAGGCACGTATTCGGGTCGGGCTGTTGCCTCAACGGATTCAGCGGAATCGATTCAAAATGAATGTATTGTTCGTCCACAATAACTTCCCGGCGCAGTTTCAGCATCTCGCACGCTTCATGGCGCAACAACCCGGCATTCAGATCGCCGCGATCGGCGGGAAGACATCTCGGTCCGTTAAGGGCGTGAGGCTGCTCAAATATGCGTTGACCGGCGTTGACGTATCGTCATCCCACCCATTTGCACGGCGATTTGATCTGGAATGCCATCGGGCCGAGCAGATTCTTTACGCCCTGACGACTCTCAAATCGTCCGGCTTCATTCCAGACGTTATCGTTGCGCATCCCGGATGGGGCGAGACGCTCCCGATACGTTCGATCTTCCCGAAGGCCCGCTTGAACGTATATTGTGAATTCTTCTATGGAAGCGCAGATCGCGACGTCGGCTTCGACCAAGAATTCCCCGCGATAGGAATGGACGGTCACGTTGGCCTCCACCTGAAGAATGCCGCGACCCTGCTGGCGCTCTCGGAATGCGACGCCGGTCTGGCACCGACTTTCTGGCAGCGCTCTACGTTTCCCAGCATTTACCAAGACAAGATCGCCGTGCTGCACGAAGGTGTCGATACCGCAACCGCGAAACCCGCACCCAAGGCCTCTTTTCGCTTGCCCTCGGGAGAAACGCTCACGGCGAAGGACGAGATCGTTACATTCGTCGCCCGCAATCTCGAACCTCTCAGAGGTTATCATATCTTCATGCGCGCGCTACCGCGCATCATGGCCGAACGGCCAAATGCCAAAGTACTGCTGATAGGCGGTCACGGAACTTCGTACGGCTCTCCGCCCCCCGCCGGAACCACATGGCAATCGATGTTTCTTGACGAAGTCGCTGCACGGATCAACACCAAGAAGGTGTTCTTTGTCGGCCACCTTGCGTACGAAGATTACCTGCGTGCGCTCCAGATTTCGTCTGCCCATGTGTACTTCAGCTATCCGTTTGTGTTGTCCTGGTCCTTGCTTGAAGCCATGAGCGCTGGCTGCGTTGTCATTGGATCGGATACGGCGCCGGTGCGCGAGGTGCTAAATGACAGGAATGGGATCCTAGTTCCCTTTTTCGACGTAGACCAACTGGCGGGTCGGGTGATCGATGCGCTCGCGCATCGCAACCACTACGTCAAAATGCGCGCCGCTGCCCGTCAGACTATCCTTGACAAGTATGATCTCACGCGGACGTGCCTGCCCGCCTTGGTCGATTTCATTCGCGAAGGCAGCCGTGATTCTGCGCAAAACCGCTTAGGCCCAACGCTACTCAAAGCGTCCTCCTCATAGCTGGGGAGATCGGCGCAATATTCACACATGCTCGTTCGCTCCTACGCGGTGCTAACTCCCAACTAAAATATCGAAAACAACCCCATGCAAAGAAACAGCGGGCCGCTGGCATGGATGCTTTGGCTTCGAAAAACATTTTGACACGTCGGGCAAATCAGCGGCATGATTCCATCATCCCGCAATCTGTAAACGCCCATGGCCCTGCCCGACAACGGGTCGAGCGTTAAAGTCATTCGTCGAAGCCGCTCGCCGGGACTGACGGACCCGGCAGATCATACCTTTGTCGGCCTGCGGTATGCCCGCAAGCGGTCATTCCAACTCCATCATATGCGAATCGAAAACCGCCCTTCTCGCGCCCGCCAATAATCGCAGCACCAATTCGCAGTGTAACGCGGCAACAGGTGTAACAGGGCAACACTGCGGAAATGACGCCGATCATCCTCTTCGGTATGAAAATCTTCCAGCAGATCAAATGAGTTATTCACAAAACAGGAAACGATGACTGATCAATAGAGCGCGCTATCCGCACCATACCGTGCCCAAATCATTTCGTTTTGGCATCACATTCCAAACACGATAGCTCGCCACGTTCCGCGCCGTTGGGAACCAGGCCGAACGATAATCAACCATCGAAGGCTTGTCGTAAATCTTCGAATGGTTTTCGTAAATCTTCGAATGGTTGTCGTTGCTGGTTACGCGCGTCCATAGTCTGGCGTGGGACATCCGTCTGATGATCCCGTTCGCCTATATCTGACAACACACATAGCTAACGGAACGGGGAATCCATGGTTTCACTGAGCACTTCGCCATTTTCTGCATCATCGAGCTGGAATACGCTAGTTCCATCGGGGTCGAGCTTCACAAAGCTGAATTGGCCTGGTTCGACCGGGTACAATTACAGTGTCGCCTGGGACTCCTATTCCCCGGCCGTCTACGTGGCGTCCGCCTCCGATCCGGTCGTTCAGGTCAGTCATCCCGCAGGTTGGGGATATCCCGCAGGCACAGTCAGCATTCACATGCCGGCAGGCGCCGATGGCGCTGCAGGAACCGACGGCGAGATCGTCATTATCGACGGCGACGTCGCCTACAATTTCTGGCAGTTCAACCGAACGAGCACCACGACTGCGACGGCCGCATCCTTCGGCGCGGAAAACGTCGTCACTGGCGATGGATGGGGCAGCAAATCGCCGTTCCTCAGCGCGGGTATTACGGCCGTCGGCGCCAGCGAGCTCGGCGGGCTTCTGGTCAAGGCCGAAGCGGATGACGGCTCGATCGACCATGCCTTGCAGCTCGTGGTCGATCGCAATCTTGTCAAGTCCGGATTCACCGGAAGTGCGATCGCCGGAGACGGCAGCAGTGGAAGCGGCATTGTACAGGAGGGACAGTTTCTCGCGATCGCGCCGGGTACGCCGATGCCGTCCGGACTCTCCCAGCTCGGCCAGGAAGTCTTCACGGCGATGCAAAAATACGGTGCGTACGTCGTCGACGTTTCCGATGGTGTGACCAACATTCGCGCACAGCAGAATGCCTTCGACGCTACGACCATTACGGCGTTGTGGCATGACATGGGAAAAATCACGCCGCTGCTTCAGGGCGTAACCCCAGGCTCGGGCGGCACGCCGACATCGCCGACGACCCCCACGACCCCGACCACTCCCACTACGCCGACGGATACCACTGCGCCGACGTTGCAGTGGGTTGCCGCCAACGGCACCGGCATAACCAACGGCACCGGCACGGTCGGCACCGGCGGCACCGTGCGTTTGTCACTCAACTTCAGCGAGACGGTGAACGTCACGGGCACGCCGACTTTGGCACTGAACAGCAGCGGCACCGCCAATTATGTCAGCGGCTCCGGCGGCAATACCCTGCAGTTCGACTACACGGTCGCGGCAGGCCAGAACGCCGCTGACCTCGCGATATCAGGCTTCAACTTAAGCGGCGTCAAAGATCTGGCGGGCAACGCCGTGAACATCGCGGGCGCGCCGACCCAGCCGGCCGGGACGCTTGCCATCAGCACGCAAACGCCGACGACTCCCACCACGCCGACGACTCCCACTGCACCGACGGATACCACTGCGCCGAAGTTGCAATGGGTCGCCGCCAACGGCCCCGGCGTAACCAACGGCACCGGCACGGTCGGCACCGGCGGCACCGTGCGCCTGTCACTCAACTTCAGCGAGGCGGTGAACGTCACCGGCACGCCGACTTTGGCGCTGAACAGCAACGGCACCGCCAAATATGTCAGCGGCTCCGGCGGCAATACCTTGCAGTTCGACTACACGGTGGCGGCGGGCCAGAGCGCCGCGGACCTCGCAATCACGGGCTTCAGCCTCAGTGGTGTCAAGGATCTGGCAGGCAACGCCGTGAATCTTGCGGGCGCGCCGACCCAACCGGCCGGAACGCTCGCCATCAGCACGTCACTGTCGTCGACGGATACCACCGCGCCGAGGTTGCAATGGGTCGCGGCCAACGGCCCTGGTCTGACCAACGGTACCGGCACCGTCGGTGTGGGTGACACCGTCCGCCTCTCACTCAACTTCAGCGAGACGGTGAATGTCACCGGCACGCCGACGTTGGCGTTGAACAGCAGCGGCACCGCCAAATATGTCAGCGGCTCCGGCGGCAACACCCTGCAGTTCGACTACACGGTCGGGGCGGGCCAGAGCGCCGCTGATCTCGCGATCACCGGCTTTAATCTGAGCGGTGTCAAAGATCTGGCAGGCAACGGCGTCAAGCTCGCGGGCGCGCCGAAGCAGCCCGCCGGGACGCTCGCCGTCAGCACGTCGCTATCGTCGACATCGTCGACATTGTCGACGGCAGTCACCGATGCTGCGGTCAGTACTCTGGCGCCGAGTGTTGAGTCCACTACACCGACGCTTAGAGGAGACTCGAGCCTGGCGGGCTTCCCATCCGGTTTCGGCAACAACACGACGACGCTCGGCTATGCGGCCAACACCGTCCGTGAAACGTCGACGGCGGCCGACGCGACGCTCGCCTCGCGGATGGCCTTGTTCAACCAGTATGTGGCCTCAAGCTTTGCCACCCCCCCTGCGTCCGTGGTTGGAGCGCTGCTGCAGCAACCGGCATGGGGCAGCATCAGCCCGACACTAGCAAGGTCAGCCGGCTGAATTGGCGGAGCGCTTCGAGATCGGCCTTGTTCGTCGCCGCAAACTCGAAGCGCTCGATGTCGGGAAACAGACTTGCGCGCAAAGGAACGCTTTACGCGCAAGCATTTTAGATACGGGGACATTGACGATTGGAAACGGCTTCCGACGATACCCGTCCATCACCTGACGGCGGTTTGAGCGCGCTCGTCTTCATGCTGCGCAGTCTGGGCGTTGGCGTCGATGCCGACCAGATCAGGCATCAATTTTCCGGACGCCGGATTGGCGTCACGGAGATGATCCGTTGCGCGAAGGGTCTGGGCCTCAAGGCCCGTTCCGTGAGGACGGATTGGTCGCGACTGGAACACACGCCGCTGCCGGCGATCGCCGCGTTGCGCGACGGCAGCTTCCTGCTGCTTGGCAGGCGCGGCGAAGATCAGATCCTGGTCCAGGTACCTGATGCGCCTCGGCCGTCCATGATGTCGCGCGGCGAACTCGAAGCTGCCTGGACCGGCCAGCTCGTGCTGATGACCAAGCGGGCGTCCCTCACCGACCTCGCCCGCCGGTTCGACATCACCTGGTTCATGGGCGCCATTCACAAATACCGATGGCTGCTGGGCGAGGTTCTGATCGCGTCGTTCTTCCTGCAGCTTTTCGCTCTTGTCTCGCCTCTCTTCTTTCAGGTCGTCATCGACAAAGTGCTCGTGCATCGAAGCATGAGCACCCTGGACGTTCTGGCGATCGGGCTCGTGGCCATCGCCCTGTTCGAAGCCGTGCTCGGATTCCAGCGCACCTACCTTTTCTCGCACACCACGAACCGGATTGACGTCGAGCTTGGCGCCCGGTTGTTTCGCCATCTGCTGGCGCTGCCGATCAGTTACTTCCAGGCCAGGCGCGTCGGCGATTCGGTCGCGCGCGTTCGTGAACTGGAGAACATTCGCAACTTCCTCACCAGTTCGGGACTGACGCTCGCGATCGATCTTTTCTTCACGATCGTGTTCATCGCAGCACTGTTCTTCTACTCGCCCTTGTTGACGTGGATCGTTCTGATCTCGCTACCGGTCTACGTCGCCATATCGGTGGGAGCTACCCCCCTGTTCCGGACGTACCTCGACGACAAATTCGCGCGCGGCGCGGAGAACCAGGCGTTTCTGGTCGAGAGCGTGACCGCGGTCGAGACGCTCAAGTCGATGGCGATCGAACCGCAGATGCAGCAGCGCTGGGAGGAGCAGTTGGCCGCCTACGTGGCGGCGAGTTTCCGCGTTCTCAGTCTCGGCAACAAGGCGAGCCAGGCCGTGCAGTTCATCAGCAAGCTGGTGACCGCGAGCATTCTGTATATGGGCGCGAAGCTGGTCATAGGGGGCGAGCTTACTGTCGGCGAGCTCATTGCCTTCAACCTGCTGGCGGGGCACATCAGCACCCCCGTCCTGCGATTGGCGCAGACGTGGCAGGATTTCCATCAGGCACGGCTATCGGTCGCACGGCTCGGCGACATTCTCAACACCGCTCCCGAGCCGACCTTCAATCCGAGCCGGATGGCGCTTCCCGCGATCCGCGGCGATATCACGTTCGAGCACATCACCTTCCGTTACCGGATTGACGGCCCGGAGATTCTCCACAACATCAGTTTGGACATTCCGGCCGGACAAGTGATCGGAATCGTAGGCCCCTCCGGGTCCGGCAAGAGCACTTTGGCGAAGCTTGCACAGCGCCTTTACATGCCCGAGAGCGGCCGCGTGCTGGTCGACGGCGTCGATGTCGCGCAAGTCGACCCGTCCTGGCTACGCCGCCAGATCGGTGTGGTTTTGCAAGACAACATCCTGTTCAACCGCTCGGTCCGGGATAACATCGCGTTGGCGGACCCTGCCCTCCCGACCGAACGTGTCATAGAGGCCGCGACGCTGGCCGGGGCGCACGAATTCATTCTCAAGCTCCCCGAGGGCTACGACACCATCGTCGGCGAGCGCGGTGGCAGCCTGTCGGGAGGACAGCGGCAGCGGATCGCCATCGCCCGCGCCTTGATCGCCGATCCCCGCATTCTCATTTTCGACGAAGCGACGAGCGCGCTCGACTACGAGAGCGAACACATCATCCAGCAAAATATGACGCAGATAGCGCGCGCGCGGACCGTGCTTATCATCGCGCACAGGCTCTCCACCCTGCGCATGGCGGATCGCATCATCACCATCGAACGCGGCCGGCTGGTTGAGGACGGTCCGCACGAAGAGCTCATCAGGAACGGCGGCCGATACGCGGCCTTGCATCGCCTCCAGTCCGGGCTGCAGGACATCGCAAGCGCGCCCTTTACGGCTGGACGGACGGCTCACCGATCCAGTGCAAAGCGTCCATCATCGTCGCTGGTCACAGAACAACACGCGTCCTCTATCCGCAGCTACGAGCCAAGTTGAGCGCCCGCAACTACAGACTTTTCACGAACCCTCCTCTGAAGCCACCGCGCCACACTCACCTCTTCGAAGGGAGATACGCCGCAGTCCGGCGAACGCCATGAACGCAAGATCAAACGACGAAACCGGCCTTTGGGCCTTGCAGGTCCTGCTGCGCTTCCGCAGCATCACGGCGACGGTCGAAGAGCTTCGCCATCACGTTGGCCAGGGTGCCGTCGGCATTGGCGAGATGCTGCGTTGCGCGAAGGCGTACGGTTTCGCCGCCCGCACCCGGGCGACCGACTGGGAAGGACTTGCGGCTCTCGCGCTGCCTGCCATCGTCAGCTCGCAAGATGGGCGCTTCCTGGTTCTCGGCAAAGTCAATCACGAAAAGGCTCTGGTGCTGGCGTCGAACGCCGAGCGCCCGACGGTGATAACGCGAGCCGAGTTCGAGGCGTTATGGGACGGCCGGCTTGTCTTGTTGGGACAAGCCGCTGCGCTCACCAAGCTGATGTGGCGTCTCGATGCCATCTTGTTGTCGCCGGCACGCAAACGCCTGACGACGGCGCTGACAACGACCGCGCAGTACGGCGCGAGCGGTACCCGTACCGCGATTGTCCGCTTTGCCGCGCACTCCCGTACGCTTCAGAATGCGGTCGTCGCGCGGTTGCCTGACGAAAAGCGCATCCGGTCCGACGAGCTCGCCTTTCTGCCAGCCGCACTTGAGATCGTCGAGACCCCCCCCTCCCCACTCGGCCGGTCGATTGCATTCAGCGTCATCACGGTCTTCGGCGCGGCGCTGGCTTGGGCGTGCATCGGTACCGTGGATATCGTTGCTCTGGCTCCCGGCAAGATCATTCCGAGCAGCCGTACGAAGACAATTCAGCCGCTCGAGACGGGAGTCGTGCGCACGATACAGGTCCGCGACGGTCAGAGCGTCAAATCGGGCGACGTGCTGATCGAGCTTGATACGACCGCGGTCAACGCCGAACTCGCACACCTGCAAGGCGACCTGATGGGCGCGCAGCTCGACATCGCGAGGCTGCAGGCTGCGATTGCCAACAAGGACGATCCGCTGGCGGCTTTCAATCCGCCGGCGAACGCACCCGCTGATCTGGTTGACATGCAGCGCGGATACCTCATCAGCCAATCCAGCGAACAGAAGGCCAAGCTCGCGACCATAGACGGCCAGTCGGCGCAAAAGGCCGCTGAACGCAGCACAATTCAGGCCTCGGTTGACAAGTTGAAAGCCACCACCACGCCCCTGCAGCAACGCGTTGAAATTCGCGAGCAGCTATTTCAAAAGGAACTGGGGTCGAAGCTGACATACCTGACCGAGTTGCAGGATCTCGTCAGTCAACGTCAGGACATTCTGGTCCACCAAAGCCGGAACAACGAAACCAATGCCGCGCTTACCGCGCTGATGGAGACCCGCAGCAAGACAATTGCCGAATACGAACGCGGCCTGTTCGACGAACTTGGCAAGGCCCAGCAAAAGGCGTCCGGATTCCGCCAGGACATCATCAGAGCCGAACAGCGCCGAAGCCAGCAAAGGCTGACCGCACCAGTCGATGGAATGGTGCAACAGCTCGCTATTCATACGATCGGCGGCATCGTCACGCCGGCGCAGACACTGATGCTCGTCGTTCCGGCGGAAAGCCGGCTGGAAATCGAAGCGATGATTTCCAACCGCGACATCGGCTTCGTGAGCGCCGGCCAGGAAGCCGCGATCAAGATCGACACGTTCAATTTCACGCGCTATGGATTGCTGCACGGAACGATACTCGGCGTTTCGCAGGATGCGATAGCGCGCGACAAGCCCGGCGACAGGGCAAGCGATAAAGCGCCGGGCGCCGAATCCACCAGCAGCGAACCGCGGGGCCAGGAGCTGCTCTATTCCGCGCGCATTTCGCTCGATCGCACGCAGCTGGAGATCGAGAACAAGTCCGTCAATCTTTCGCCCGGCATGGCTGTGACAGCCGAGATCAAAACCGGCGCGCGACGGATCATCAGCTACCTGCTTTCTCCCCTTACCCGCTATCGGCACGACAGCCTGCGAGAGAGGTAGAGGCCGCGCCGTGAGCGCATGGAATTGCGAGGTCGCGCCCGTCCAGGGCAACTCGACTATCGAGTTTCAGACGAGTTTCAGACGATCCATTGTGTCGAACGCTGGCCTTGATTGGCCACCAAAATCGCACGGGTCTGATTATCGGCGCCGATCTCATCGACACTCTCGATCGCAAGCAGCGCGGCAAGCCGCGAGCGGGCCCGATTGATCCGGCTCTTGATAGTACCCGTCGTGGCTTGACAGATCGTCGCCGTATCCTCGTAGGAGAGCCCCGCCGCGCCCACCAGCAGCAACGCCTCCCGCTGGTTGAACGGTATTTCCCTGAGCGCCGCGCGAAATTCCTTGAATTCCAGCGAGCTCTCCTGCTCCGGTGCCGTCCGTAACGCCAGGGCATACGCGCCATCGGCATCCTCGATCTCGTTGCGGTGTTTCCGAAGCTCCGACAGGAAACAGTTTCGCAGGATCGTCGTCAGCCAGGCGCCAAGATTTGTACCGGGTTGGAAGGTGTCGATCCTGGTGATGGCGCGGAGCAGTGTTTCCTGCACCAGGTCATCCGCTTTGTCGGCGCTGCCGCAGATGGACATGGCGAAGGCCCGCAAGTTCGGCTCCAGCGCAAGCATTTGCTGTTGGATTGTAGGCGCGCTCGCTTCTTTTCCGTTTTTCGTGCCGTCGCCCCTGTCGGTCATAATAAACCTCCCAGTTAAAAATTATTCATCCGTTATAAATGCCTCATCTGCAATCGACGCAGGATGCGCGAACACGCGATCGCACGTCGTCCACCAACATCGCTTACTTCTGCGCCTTCGTTTGAGTGACCACATTGCGCGGCCCAAGAAGCTGCTGCGGACCCAGTGCTGTGGGGATGATGCTCCTCTGCACTCTGAGCACATCTCCCGGAAGCAATTCGGTGTTCTCGTCCGCCTCGATCGACTGCGCCTTGCCATCCTGGACGCGAACCACCGTCAGACTGCGCGCCTCGACCACGCCGTCCGAATTGCCGACCAGAGTCGGCATCATGAGCTGCGCTTCCACGAGAAGGCTCTGGTTCATCTCGAATTTGCCGCCGACTTCGTCAAGGTCGATCCGGGTCTTCTGCAGTTCGGATGTCAGACTCGCGTTTCGTTCGCTCTTGAGATCGAACGCCTTTTGATCGACCTGGGATATGTTCTGGCGCGCGCGCAGGATGAGGGTCTGGTAGCCCTGCTCATTCATCTCGATCTGCGCCTGCATGCGCTCCAGGCCCATCAGACGGGTGGCCGTCGCGAGGCCTTTCTGTGCCAGGGCTTTGACGTCCTTGAGTTCACTGCCAATGCTTTCGTACTGTACCTTGTTGGCCTGGATCTGGCGCGACACCGCCTCGATCTCGCGCTCATAGAGCCCACGGGCTTTCTCCAAACTTTCGATCTGGGTCTTCATCGCCTCGACGCGGATATGCAAAAGCGACCGCTCTTCATCGAGCAGTTGCGACAATGTGCCGTCGTGTCGCGCCTGCCGCTCGAGGTCGGAAGAAAATTCCACATCGCGGTTCATCATAAGCTCGGCATTCAAGCGAGAGCGGTGCGCGACGAGCTGGTAATATTTCCGGACAAGGTTGCGCAACTCGCCCTTGATCGTGATGGTCTCGCGCTCGACGCGCATCAGGCCGGGATCGTTGAAGCGCAGCCATCCTCCAGCAAAGCTGACCGCCTGCAGGACGGTTACTCCCGGACGGAACGGATATTCGCCGGGCTTCTGAACGTCGCCGAGGACGTATACAGGGCGGGACTGCAGGACCTCGACCGAGGTCCCGGGCTTGTCCGAAAGTCCGGCCCGGACAAATCGCTCCGAAATCCGGTTCGCGATTTCCTTGGTCGAGAAGCCGTCGACCGACACTTCGCCGATCGCCGCTATGGAGATTGTTCCGTTCGCACTGACGGTGTATTCGCCACTCAATTCCGGATATTGGAATATCTTGATCTTCAGCTTGTCGTCAGCCCGAATTATGTAGTCAGATGCAGCCCGGATCGTACTGCCGCTGAACATATATAGAGCCAGCAGAACTGATCCGACTATGCTTATCCATCGATGGGCCCGTTTCATCACAGCACCTCTTCGTTTTATCGGTCAACCGACCGGTCGTTCAGCAGGTATCGAGAACCCGAACGGATCGCGCCGGGCAGCAAGCGCAGCCTCCGCCTCCCAGAGCTTGTCTCCGAACTTTCCAATCATCCGGTCGTCCACCATGTTCAAGACAGCGCCAGTGAACTCGGATGGTGCGACGCCGGATGCTGCGATTGCCCGCTCTATCCGGTCGAATTCCGTGCTGCCCCATTTTATGACCAGCAGAATTCCGTCGAGATCCTTCGCAGCCATCCGGAACTCCGGACCCGACTCAAGCGAAGGCAAGTTGATAATAACGAGGTCGTAGACACCGAGATCATCCGGGTCACAACGCGTCCGCCACGCCGCGCGATCATGAGCGCTACTGGCGTGCTCGATTTTGAGGATATCGAGCCCGGCGCATTCATCCGGCACGATGCCATTACGTGGGGGGCGCCTGTCAGGGGTGCTCGCCGGTTGGTGGCGCTCGTTGCACGGCAAGAATTCGCTCCGGCCCGCCTCGACGAGCAGCACTTTTTTCCGCGAGAGGGCTGCCATCCGGGCGAGATACTTCGCAACCGTCGTGGCGCCTTCCTGCGCAACCGCCGAAGTTATTCCAATGGTTTGCGCCTTCGACGCCGCGATCGCGGTCATCGCCCGGCGAAGCGTCCGATCCAGCATCGCGTTCGGCCGGAGCTCGCCAGCGTCTGCAGGCACCTGCGCCGACGCAGGCCAGATGGAGCCGGTTGGCGGACACCGCCGAAGCCGTGGAATGGCGCCGATGCACTCCAGCCCGAGATATTCGACCTGAGCGGCGGTGCGCGTCGTGCGGTTCATCAAGTCCAGAATCAGCGCCAAGGCCGATCCGACAGCAAGGCCGAAGAATAATGCGGCCGGGATCACGACGATTTTCCGCGGCCCATCCGGCCGGCCCGCCGCTCCAGCGGTCGTCATCACATACGCGCTCGGGCCCAATCCCTGCAGCCGCTCCCGCAACAGCGACGAGCGGCTGCCCTCTTGCTCCGCGCTGACACGCGCCTGGACCGCAACCTGGCCGATTGTATTCGCAATCCGTTCCGATTTGTTTGGATCTGACGTGGTGACGCTGACCAATATGGTGTGACTGGTGCCGACCCTTTTTGCCGTGACATGCTTCTCGAGATATTCGACGGCGCGCTCCAGCTTTGTGCGACGGGCGTCGGACGTCGATTCGAGCCCGCGAACGATCCTTTCTCCCAGAGCGCGAAACCACGTCGGCGCAGGAACGATCTCATCATCGTTAGCGAGGTTCAGCGCACCGACCACCTTGGCCAGCATGCCGCGCGACCGGACGATCTCGATCTCGTTCTGCACCTGGGTGAGATCGGCGCGCCCTGGCGAAATGACCAAATCCGGACCGGGCTGCAGTTGTCGGACATAGACCAGCAACTGCGTCGCGGAGGTATACCGCGCCGGCTTGAGCACCGTGATCAGCAGACCGGCGATCAGGAATAGCGCGCCGCAGCTGGCGACGAGTCTCCAGCGGCGGCGGAGACTGAGGAGGCCGAACGTCCTTAACGGTGAGCGCTCGCCAACGTTGCCCGACATGGGACTTCCAATCTTCATATACTGTCTAACGCTCGAGCCGAGACGAATGTCTCTCCCCGAGAACTTCTTTTTTTATCTCGCGATCTCATCCCGGCGGGGAAACAAGCCCGGGCGAATGAGTCCGAAACAATATAACTATCAAAATCACTGCAGCTTGGCGGCCGTTGGCACGAAGGACGGAACGGTGCGGGTGCCTGACGGAACCAGCTCGACCCGTTCGGCGTCCACCACGCGCGCGGCCCACATCCAGACAAGTATCCGATTCCAGACTTCCCAGTTCATACCCTCCATAATCAGCTCATAGTCCTTGCGGCTGAGCCGCCGGATCAGAAGCTCGGCTACCATGCGTGACCTGTCGCTCTTGAGATCGGCGGAACTGCCCCCGGCTCTGAGAAGATCGGGGCCTGCAAATAGCCCATCGTGCGCCATTTCGCCGGCCGACTTCGGAATAGATTTCACTTTCGCGCCCATGACTTTCGCGTTCATGGCTTCGGAATGCAGCTCGTTGCGAGAAACGTACTCGCCGTTCTCGAGCCGCTTCAGAATGCTGGTTCGAACCGCAGGTGGTGTCGTCTTGGAGAGGTAGACGCGAAGGGTCGACGGAACCATGAGGGCAACGAGCTTCGCGTTTGAATCCGCCTCACGGGCCAGCTTCATGAGGTCCTGCGCGGTCCTTATTTTGAACTCGCAGGCCTTCTCGACCCATTTCACAAACGCACCGCGCGGCAGGTTTTCCTTGATGCGGAGGAGCTCGCGCCCAATCTCAACCGCATGCTCCGTAGCGGCGCGGCGGAGGGATTTGATGCGCTGCGCAGCTTCCTCCAGCTCTGCAGCAGAGAGTTCGGTCTTCACGAGCATGTTAGCCCCTAACCGCGTTCTTTAAGAAGATTATGCCGAGACTATTTCGCGGAGAAGCAACCGTAGGGGTTCTCGCGGAGCCCAAAGGGAGTACTCCCTCCGAGCCAAGTCGTGGACCCAATCCGCATCCAGAGACGTGCTATGCTTCGCTGGATGCGGCGGGAAATCCTTACGCAGATCCTTGTCGCCGTTCTCGGCGGTGTTCTCGGCGGCTTGGAACTTTTTGTATCTTTTCTTTTAGCATCGCACGATTTTGATCTGATCCTTTTCCGACACGGGTGATCGCAGTGGTTGCCGGTTCAAAAACACAATCCCATCCAAACGCGTCGGATGAACCGCCTCTGCTGCCACACAATACACGCGTCAGGATGAGCGCGCTCGGCGTGATACGATGCCCAAATCTCGCAGGCAGGGAAGGCGTCGTCGTCGGCTCGGGCCGATACCGCAGCACCGTCCGTGTCATGTTCGACGGTTTCAAGTCGCCGACATCGTTACACAACAGCTACATCGAAGCAGTGCCCGAGGACGACTCCTCCAACCACGGTTGGAGGCGCCGGTAGAGAGCTATTCGACCGTAACCGACTTGGCGAGATTTCGCGGTTGGTCGACGTCCGTCCCCATGAAGGCGGCCGTGTGATAGGCGATGAGCTGCAGGGGTATCGAGTAGACCAGCGGGGTGACGGTCGCGGGCATTTCCGGCATCGTTATCGTGGTCGCCGACTGCACATTCGCCTCACGGGCCCCTCGATGGTCCGCCAGGAGGATGATCCGTCCGCCACGCGCCAAGACCTCCTGCATATTCGAAGCGGTCTTCTCAAACACCCGATCGGTGGGCGCAATCACCACGACAGGCACAGTATCGTCGATCAGCGCGATCGGGCCGTGCTTCAGCTCGCCCGCCGCGTAGCCTTCGGCGTGTATGTACGAGATTTCCTTGAGCTTGAGCGCACCTTCGAGCGCGAGCGGAAATGAAGTGCCGCGCCCGAGATAGAGCACGTTCCGGCACCTGGCGAACTCACGCGCCAGCAGTTCGATCTTGGGTTCCAACGTCAGAACTTCCGCGACAAGACGCGGAACGTCCATCAATTCGCGAACGAGTTGACGCTCCTGCGCTTCGTTCAGCACCCCGCGCGCGCGCCCGGCGCCGATTGCAAGGCATGCCAGCACGGCGAGCTGGCAGGTGAACGCCTTGGTGGATGCGACACCAACTTCGGGGCCAGCGAGCGTCGGCATCAACACGTCGCTGTCCCTGGCTATAGTCGACGTCGGAACGTTGACGATCGAGAGAATGTGCTGCTTGTTTTCCCTGGCGTAGCGCAGTGTCGCCAGAGTATCGGCGGTTTCCCCGGATTGCGAGACGAACAGCGCGAGATTGCCGGGTTCAAACGGCGCCTCGCGGTACCGGAATTCGGAGGCGATGTCGATGTCCACCGGCAGGCGCGCAAAGCGCTCGAACCAGTACTTCCCGATCAGACCTGCGTGATATGCCGTCCCGCACGCCGCAATCGACACGCGCTTGAGCGCGCGAAAATCGAACGGCATTTGTTTCGGCAGCGCGATCCTGCCCGCTGTCTTGTCGATGTGATGGGCAAGCGTGCGGCCGATCGCGTCGGGCTGTTCGTGAATCTCTTTGGCCATGAAATGGCGATGATTGGCTTTGTCCACCAGGTATGCGGACGCGCCGGCCCGAACGATGGCGCGATCCACTGCCGCGCCTGTGGCATCATGGACCTCCGCGCCCCCGCGCCGGATCACGACCCAGTCTCCATCCTCAAGATAGCTGATGGCGCCGGTCAACGGCGCGAGCGCGATCGCATCGGAGCCGAGATACATCTCGCCCTTGCCGTAACCAATCGCAAGCGGCGACCCGCGACGGGCACCGACGAGGAGATTGTCTTCGCCCGAGAACAGGAAAACGAGCGCGAACGAGCCACGCAAATTCGGCAGTACGAAACGCACGGCCTCGATCGGATCGCGTCCTTCCTTGATCCCCACGGTAACCAGGTGAGCAACCACCTCGGTGTCGGTTTCGGTCGAGAAGGCCACACCGGCCCTTTCCAAATCCCTACGCAGCTCGTGAAAATTTTCGATGATGCCGTTGTGGACGACCGCGACATGGTCGGTCGCGTGCGGGTGCGCGTTCACCTCGTTGGCGCGACCATGCGTCGCCCAGCGCGTGTGGCCAATGCCGATCTTGCCTTCGAGCGGTTGGCGCGCCAGGCACCGCTCGAGATTGAGCAGCTTTCCCGCCGCGCGCCGTCGCGTCAGCCGGCCTTCCTCGAGCGTCGCAACCCCCGCCGAGTCGTAGCCGCGGTATTCCATCCTCCGCAATGCATCCACCATCCGAGGCGTGACGGCGTCACGTCCGACCATTCCGACGATACCGCACATCTTCACCTCCCCAAACTAGCGACAGACAGTCGCGTGCGTCTTCAGTCCACCGCGCTTGCCCTTCTCAGCCGCGCCTTTGAGTGCTCGATTGAGCCGCATGCGCCGCAGGATCATTTGAACCGTGCTCTTCGGGTTCAAAAGCAGGTCGAGCAACTTCGAGGCGACGCCCACGGAAAGCTTGAGCCGGTCGAGCCGGAAGCCAAGCTCGTAAAGCCTTCCGACGTGGTAATTCCAGAACCGCCTGCCCTTGAGCTTGAACACGCTCGCGGCCAGGTACGCGTAATACTGGTCCACCAGCTCGCCGATACGGGCCTTGCGTTGCTGCTCCGTCAGATACCACTCGCCATAGACCTGGCAGTCGCTGATCGCCGACGACACATACGCGTTGGTTTCAAGCGAGGCCGTCGTTACCCGCACAGCGTGGATGCGCTCGTGCGACAGCACCTGATGCACGAATCCGAAATCCGAAAATCGCAGGTGCTTCAGGCAGGCGCTGGTGTCGGCTTCCGCGGTCGGATTTGGAAAGAATCTGTCGGTGTTCCGCACCAGGTCCGCGCGATACATGACCGATGTCGGATTTCCCAGCACCTTCAGCATTCCCAGCATGTGAGCGCGGCAGACTTCCTGTCCCGACACGACAGTTCGCGAGTACGGCAGGCCGCTGTTGCGCACGTACCATATACCCTCGCCTCCGCTGAGCTGATACGCTCCGACAATGCCAACTGACGGATTTTCTTCCGCCAACCCCACCATGCGCTCGAGGCATTCGGGGAAAAGCCAATCGTCGGCCGACACCACCTTGCAGTATTTGCTCTCATCGGAAATCAAGCCAAAGGCCTTGTTGTGGTTGGCAATGATCGGCAGCAGCGTGTCGTTACTATGGAGGCGGATCCGGCTATCCCGCCTCTGGTACTGCTCGGCGATTTCGAGAGTTCGATCGCTGCTGTTGTTGTTCAGGATGATGTATTCCCAGTTCTGCCAGGTTTGGGACAGAACGCTCTCAATGCACTCGCAAAGATATGCCTCGCCGTTGTGGACCGGCGTCACGATGCTTACCAATGGCTGATGCTGCGTGCTCATGTGACGCTCCGTACCCTAAGCAAGTGTTGGTCTTCTGTTTGAGTTTCAGTGCTCGCTCGAAACAGTCCGTCGAACTGTGATTCCAGCAGGGATTGGGAATGCGCGACGTGCCGGCGGATGCGCGCTTTCACATCATCCTTGTTGGCGAGGAGGTGATCGAATCTTGCCGTGAGGCCTGCAGCCTCGCACGTCGCAATGTCCATGCAATATTCCGCGAGTCCCATGTCGACCATCAGGGTGGTGACTTTTGGATGCGGCGCCAAAGCGATCGTGGGCACATTCAGCAGCGAGGCAAAAACAACGCCGTGAAAGCGGCATGTTACGTAGCAATCCACGCGCGAGAGCGCGGCCAGGAATTCGCTGATGTCGGCGACCGGCTCTCGCGTAACGCGATCCGCCGCCAGAGAAGGATCGTTCTTGTGAATGGTTGCTTCAAGATCCGCGAGTGCCTGAGAATCGAACCAGATGTCGGTGCTGAACAGCCTTATCCGGTACCCGCGCCGAAGCAACTCGGCGCTGAATTCGGCTAGGCCGTCAATCAGATGCCGATAGCCGAGATTGTCGTCGATAAAGTGACGCGAGGAATCGCCATAGGCCATCGGCGCGATCCCGATCACCAATTCCTTCCTTGGTCTGGATCGCCGCCGTGCAATTCCGGCCGGCAGACGAAGACCCCAGGCACTGTCGGCGACGACCTTGGTCTTCCCCTGGAACCCGATCTTCCGAAGCAGTTCGTCCGATGCGCGGTCTCGAAGCGACACGTAATCAGCCATCGCGAGCGCGCGCCTGATGAACCAGCGGCTTAAGCCAGCGTCCAGCGGGCCCGCGCCGTTGTTCAGGAAGATGCATTTGGCGCGCGCGCACTGGGCGAGAAGGCTCCATTTGAACAGCGTATAAGGGAACGCCCACGGCCCTCCCCAATCCAGCAGTTGCCCGCCGCCGCATATCACGATCATATCGAGCTCGCAGGCCAGAATGAACGACTGCCAGAGAAAACCGATCTCTCGCACGAATTGGATGGGGCGGACGATCAGTATATTCCTGATCGCCTTGATGGCGCGGTACAGAGGCCCGATCTTCCTGAAACGCGCCTTCAGCCTGCCCGAATACCTGCGGCGCTGGGCTGCAGGCGACGCGGACGACCATTCCCGCTCGAAGGGAAAGACGCTCTGACGAATCGCAAAGCAGGGAATTCCTTGCCGTCTCTCGGAGTCCAGGGGATCAAGTGACAGGCCGACGACCGACGCTGCAGGCCACCGGCTCTTGATCTCCTGAAGCACCGTCGTGACGGTCGCGTCGTCACCGAGATTGCCCGTGCCGCAGTGGTGCAGAAGTCCGATCTTGCTGGGCCCCGGTAGCTCGACGCGTATCGGCTTGGCGCAGCTCGCTTGTGCCGGCCACCCGCGATTGGCGGGCTCCGCCGCACAAGCACTGGTGCCGGTCTTCTCGGTCATGACGCCAGCATTTTCTGGCGGCCAGAGGAAACCGTGATCCGTGAGAGCGCCCGCTCAGCCGCCGCCTCGCCGCTCTTGAAGCTTTCATCGGTCCACATGTACCCCCAATCGCCGTATCGGCCGCAGTACGAGATGCCGATATCATCGAGATAGCCATGAACGATCTTGAGGGCGTCCGCGCGTTCGAGATCGAAGATGATATTGGCGTGGCGAAGATACATCGCCTTGCTGAACACGACGTTATCGCTTTCGCGCAATACTCCGCAGCGCAGGAGATCGGCCTTGACCGGATCAATCCAGTCGTCGGGCGAACCGGTAAACGGCCGGTACTTGTCGGAGAAATAAACCTCGGCCTGAATGCTCCCCATCCCTTTGGGCGCATTGTTGGCAGACAACATGTGCGGGAAGCCAAGCCGCGTGAAACAGATGTCCTCGTCGTAAAAGTACGACATGTGGGCGCTCGACAGATCCTCGCGGTCCACCCCGATGTTCACAAGCACACATGACGAGCACGCAAGGCGCCGTGACGCTTCCTGCACGTCGCGCGGCACGCCCTTGATCATGCGAACGAGATCCGGAAGCGGGACCGAGGACACCAGGCCGTCGTACCGGGCGCGCACGCCGTTCGAGAATTCGAGCTGCCCGATCCGGGGATCGATGGATACCAGTTCATGGTTCAGCTTGATGTCGCCGAGCGGCACGAACTTCCTGAGATAGGCGACGAACCCACCCTGCTTGGGATAGCGGAAGTGCGTGATGTAATGAATGTCCGGCGACGAGGCGGAGATCGCGCCACGCAGCACTTCCTCCAGGCTCGGCCGATAGACACGCGGCCCCAGCCAGTCGGTGCTCATGTTCTCCGCGGTGGTGAGGTGGTACTTGCGCGTATACCGTTTCGGAAAGAGCTCCGCAAACGTGGTGCCGAAGCTCGCCACCAGCCAGTCGTTGTAATTCTTCACCGGCCGTTCGGGCTTTTGCCGCTCTTCAACGAAGCCGGCAATCACCTTTACGATGACATCCTCGGGCAGGCCATGCAGATGGAGCTGGACCGGATGTTTCGGCCAGTAGCCACGCCAGTAATTGTTCAGGCTGATCTGGATGGTTTCGTAAAGCTGATCGACGTTGTCGGCGAACAGCCCCTGAATACGCTCATCTTTGGTGAAAGAGATGTGTGGACCGACGTCGAAGACAAAACCCGGCTCGTGGCGGAACGACATGGTGTGGCCGCCATAGTAGGAATTCTTGTCGTACATGACCGGCTTGATGCCTTCCTCCTGGAGTCGACGGGCGGCACCGAAACCGGCCATCCCGGTTCCTATAACGACGATGTTCGGCATGGAGATGCGTTCCTTTTGTTGACGCTAACCTTCGGCTGTTGAGAGCAACGGGATGTCGGCAACCACGTTCGATCGCGCTTGAACGCTCCGCTCGACCCGAGCTCGCAGAAGATCCTCGTAGCGCTCGATCTGCCGGCGCGTGACCGACTGGACATCGTCGCCGGCGCGGAACGCCTGATACCACTCGACGATCCACTCCAGGCCCTGCGCCAGGGGCAACACCGGATGCCATCCGAGGCCAGCCATCGACTTGGACGTGTCCAGCCGGAGGAGGCGTGCTTCTGCTGGGTGTTTTCCGTCATCGCGCACCCACGAGGCGCCCTCGCCCCACGACTCCGTCAGCGTGTCGGCGATCCACGACACCGGCTTTGCGTCCGACTGAGCCGGACCGAAATTCCATCCGGAAGCGAAGCGCGAGCCCTCCTCGGCGAGCTTCTCGCACAGCAGGAGATAGCCATGCAGCGGTTCCAGCAGGAACTGCCATGGACGTATCGCCAGCGGGTTGCGAATACGGCAAGGGCGCCGATCCATGAATGCCCGGATCAGGTCCGGGACAAGCTGGTTCGCGGTCCAGTCACCGCCCCCGATAGCATTACCGGCGCGAGCGCTGGCCAACGCGATGCCCGACAGCGACATCGCGTCGGCCGCGAAGTAAGAGTCCCGATACGCGCCGGTGACCAGTTCGGCGCATCCCTTCGAATTCGAATAGGGATCGTGACCGCCCATCGCGTCGCTTTCACGATAGCCCCAGACCCATTCCTGGTTGGCATAGCATTTGTCGCTCGTGACATTGAGCACGACGCAAGGTCGTTTGAGCTGACGTACCGCCTCCAGCAGATGGACCGTTCCCATCACGTTCGTCGCATAGGTTTCGACGGGCTCCTCGTAGCCGTAGCGAACGACGGATTGGGCGGCCATGTGAATAACCACTTCGGGTTCGCATTCCGCGATTGCGGACTTCAACCGCGCGAAATCGCGCACGTCGCCATGGATCGAGTGGATGCATTCACCAACGCACGCCTGCTCGAAGTGGTTTGGCTCGGTCGGAGGCTGGAGGGCATATCCGGTTACGTGGGCACCCATCCCGTTAAGCCACAGCGAGAGCCAGCTGCCCTTGAAACCCGTATGGCCGGTGACGAAAACCCTGCGGTACTGCCAGAAGGAGCGGTTCAGCATGACCGGCTTAACTCCACGTTCTGGAATTGTCATCAGGCAGCCCCGACGAGCACGCGCAGCAGTGACGTCTGCGCTCCCCGCGTCAGCACAGGCCATCGCGCCTGCTGTTCGCGCCAGAGTGCATCCACCCGGCGCCCAACGGGCAGCTCGACATCGTCAAACGAGACGACGTCGTCCTTCCTTTTGTCGCGCCGCAGGACGCAGTTCTCCGAGAGGCCAATCGGCAGCGCTCCCGAGGCGCGCGCCTCGGTGGCGTTCTCGATCAGACCGTAGGCACAGAACCCGCCGACGCCATCGAGATATTCACCGGCCCTGAGATCTCGCTTTGCAACCGTCACGACTTCGCAAACCGGTCCTCCCATCGGCGCAACGGTCGGATCGCGATGAACGACTGCCCGGCCTATGGTCGAAGCGAGCTGGATATGGGGCAGGTGAAACGGCGTATAGAAGACATAGAAGGGACCATTGCCGAGCTTGTAATAGGCCAGTTGTGCCTTCTTAAGCGGCGCGTCTTCATGGACGACGACGAAGGCGCCGGTGTGAGGCGCCGCGCCCAGCGCATAATCCACCAGACCGGTTTCGAGCATCGCGTCGGCCGGCAAGCGTTCCGCAATCTCTCGAACCTCCTTACAGGCCGGCCCATACATTCCGCGGCGGCCAGCGCGAAAACCAGTCGCGTTGGCCAGAACCGTCGTCTCCATCGACAGCTTCGTCGCGTCCGCGAACGAGGTGACTTTTCTGGCGTCCTGGTCGTTCTGCTCGGCGAACGCGCGCTGAGTATCCGGGTTGCGATAATAGTCGACCATTCCCTTGATATTGCCTGCCGCAACGGGACGTAAACCCAGGCTCCTGAGATAACGCAGTAACGTCATGGCGACGCCGGGCTCATCCCCGTCCGTGTTCGTCAGAACCACCCCGGCCTGGAGCGCGCGCTCGTTCAGGATCGGTCCGAGCAAGGAATCAAGCTCGGCATTGACCATCACCACGTGCTTGCGGTGGTCGATCGCATCAAGAACCACGGCGGCGCCGGCTTCGACCGTACCAGTTGCCTCGACGATGACGTCGATGCTCTCGCACGCGGTCAGTATGAACGGATCCTCGGCCAGAACCGGTGTGCCACACGCGATGGCCCTTTCGGCCTCCCGAACCGATGACACGCGGCACCAGCCCCGGATATTGGCTTCGCGCAGCGCGCGTTCTGCGTTCTCCGGCGTCCGGTTGGCGATCGCGACCAGGCGGATGCCCGGCACCGGCGTTCCGAGTTGAAGAGCGATCGCGCGGCCGGTCGCACCGGCTCCCACCATGCCTACGCGGATCGGGCGCCCGGCGGCCTCGCGCACCTGCAAAACACTGTCCACGGCCATTTTCGATCTCCATCGCAATAACGCCGGCGAATGCAATTACGCCGGCAACAGTCCGTCCGGCATGAGGCCGTCGCGCAACGCGTGCTCCGACAACGGCCAGTTGCGATCCTGCTCGGACATTTCGGTCACGGCCAAAGGCCAATCGATGTCAAATGCCGGGTCATCGAATCGAACGCCTCTGGCGGCGCTCGGGGTGTAGAAGGCCGAGGCCATGTAGTGCATCTCGGTGCCAACCTCGAGCGTCTGGTATCCGTGTGCGCAGCCAGGCGGGAGATAGAGCATTCTGCCGTTCTCGCTGCTCAGCTCGACGCCGTGCCACTTGCCGTACGTCGCCGACTCCAGCCGCAAATCAAGAACGACGTCAAAGATCGCGCCTCGGGTACAGCGGACGAGCTTTGCTTCGCTGGCGGGCGCTACCTGGAAGTGCATGCCCCTGACAGTCCCGCGCGCCGTGCTGAAGCCCAGGTTGGCCTGGACGGGCTCAAACTCAATCCCGTGCTCGGCGAATTCCCTGACACACCAAGCGCGCATGAAGCGTCCACGCGTATCTGCATGCGGACTCGGGTCGATCACCATCGCACCCGCAACGCTCGTGCCCATGAAGTGCATCGTCGCCCCCGGCCTTCAGTTACTTTCCTTATGTCTTCACAACGTTCGCCAGATCGGTGGTGTTCCGGCGTCGAACGCATCGTACTAGACGGACGGCACCGTCTTCGCGGCTCGAAACAGATCGAGATAGAGATGCAGCGCCTGCTGCCCTGCGAGCAGGACCAGCGTTGCGACATAGACCGCTCCGAACGCACCAAGATCCAACGCGAGCCGCAACACGGGCGATAGCTCCGGACCGCACAAGGAGTGCACCGCGAATCCGGCCACCGCAGCGGCCGCGCTCGCGGCCAGCGGACGCGACAGCGCCGCGAAAATCTCGCGAGCGCGAACGCCCGTCCCGTGCAGCGCCCAGACGACTGTCGGAATTACCTTGACCACCATCATTATGGAATAAGCCGCCGCTACGCCACGGGCGCCGTATGGTATGCCTGCCACAACGGCCCCCACCAGGAGCGGCGCAGACAACAACGCGATATAAGCTCCGCGCTTGATCAGCCCGAGCGAATTGAGCAGCCAGCCGAGCGGATTGGAAATCGCGAACACCAGGATCGTCGGCGCGAGAATCCGGAAGATTTCGGCGGCCGCCGCCCATTTTGGTCCCAGAATCACGACGATCAGATCGTCGGCGAACAGCGCGCACACGACCGTCACCGGCACCGTCAGCGTGACGACGAGCGAATATGCCTTGAGAAAATACCGCCGGAAGCGATCGAGATCGTCTTTGGTCCGCGACAGTGCCGCAAAGGCAACCTCACCGATGGTCGCGTTCAGATTGTCGCCCGGAAAATTGATCAGGTGAAAGGCCCGCCCATAGAGTCCCAGCGCCTCGGTGCCCCAGACGCGACCGAGAAGCAATTTGTCGATGTTGTTCGCGAAATACGTGACAAAGCCATTCAGCGTCGTCCCGAAACCAAACCGCAGCATCGACCGGACTCCAGGCACCATCTGCGGCCGGCCCGGAGTCCAACCGGTCGCGATCCACAAACCGATGGTCGTGGCAAGCGGAAGCGTGACAGTCATCGATACCAGGGCCCAGTATCCATAACCGGCCATCGCCATTCCGACCGCCACGACAGCCCCAATCAGCAAGGCAGCAATCTCGATCGCTGCCGAGACGCCGAACAACATCCGCCGCTGCAGCAGCACGCCATGCTGGATGCCCGCGCCGGTGATGATGAACATGATTCCGACGACTTCCATGATCGCAATCAGTCGCGGCTCGTGGTAAAATCTGCTGACAGCCGGCGCGGCCACGATAGCGATCAGCGTGAGCAGCCCGCCAAATGCTACATTCAGCCAGAACAGCACTGTCGACTCCTCCTCGCTGAGGGAGTCCCGCTGGATTGCCGCTTGAAGCAGCCCAAACGCGCCGAGCATGTTCAGCACGCCGGTGAATGCCGTCACCATGGTGACCAACCCATAGTCCGTGGGGTCCAGGAGCCGGCCCAGGATCATGATGGAGAGAATACGAACGACGAAGCCGACCCCACGCGCGCCGACATTTATGATTCCGGCACGTATTGTCCTGCCCTTCAAGTCTTGCATCGTATTGCCATGGCTAGAGTTCAGAGCATGAGCTTGCGGCCGTAAAACGCCTCGGCGTAGCCGCTGGGAGCATTGCACTCCATTCCCCGCAGCCGCATCAGCGACATGAAGGTTTCACGATCAAACCAATGCTTGTCGCTTTGGGACTTGAAGGTATCGACGATCAGATTCACCTTCTTCTCGCAAACGTCTGTTGAAAGCGGCATGAAGACGCTTGGCCGTCCCATGTCGCCATCGTATTTCGGAATTTCGTATTCCAGGATCAGATGATCCCTGAACGTGTTCCAGGTCAGCTCGGCGATCAGCCGATGATCCTGATGCGCATCCAGCCGGTTGTGGGTGAAAATGATATCCGGCGACACTTCGCGCTTGAGTTCTTCAAACACGTCCTTGATGTCGGCGCCGGCGAAAGGCATGTACCCGTCGCGGAACTCTTTCAGGATCACTCTCTTCATCCGGGACGGTTCGACGAACTGCTTCGCCGCGCATGCCGCCTCGGATCCACGAACGCCTTTGGTGCTGAACACGACCCAATGAAACTCGGCGTCCTGGCGCTCTGCGCCGAGCTTCAGCACAGCCCCGCCGCAGCCGATCTCGATGTCGTCGGAATGGCACCCCAGACACAGAATCTGCAGTGGGCGCTCCCCGCCTCCATCCGGCCTCAGGCGGAGCATGGTCATGCCACTTTCGCCGCCGGTCGATACGACAAGGCAGCGGCCTGCTCGCTCCACACCTTCCACGGCGGCTTGCCGTCGTTAAGCTCATCGAGGCGCTGCTTGTCCTTGAACGTATCCATGCACTGCCAAAATCCCGTGCACTTGTGCGCCAGAAGCGCCTGTTCCCGGATCAGCCGCTCGAACGGCTGATGAACCAACTCGTCGCCGGGATTGATGTAGCGAAAGATCTCGTTCCGGAACACGAAGAAGCCGCCGTTGATCCAGATATCGGACTGGCTCAAGGCAGATACCTCGGCGATCTTGCCATCCGACGACATCTTGACGATATCGAAGCTCGCGGTCGGCTGCACCAGAAGCAACGAGCCGATGGCGTCGCTGTTGCGCAACTCATCGACCATCGTCGGAAGGTACAGGTCACTGAGACCGTCGCCGTAGTTCGCCAGGAAGAACTCTTCGCCCTCAAGATACGGTTTGACAGCCTTGAGGCGCTCGCCGATCGTTGCGTTCAAACCGGTTTCGACAAACGTGATCGTCCAGTCATCGCTGTCACGATTGACAAAGTCGATCTTCTTGCCGCCCTGCGACCAAACGAAATCGTTCGAGATCGACTCGTCGTACCGAAGGAAATAATCCTTGATGGCGTTGCCCTTGTAACCCAGGCAGAGAATGAACTCCCTGTGGCCGAAATGCGCATAATACTTCATCAAATGCCAAAGGATGGGGCGCGACCCGATCTGCACCATCGGCTTCGGCACATCGTCGACATATCCCCTGAGCCGCATTCCAGCCCCACCGCAAAAGAGTACGACTTTCATATCTCTCTCCTCCTGTGAATTCTCCCCGCGACTCCAGCCCGGAGCGATATGTCTTAGGACGCTGTCGCAACTTTCAATTCGGCTGCAAGCCCGTATCCGTAGCTTCTCATCAGATCATCGTCGGCCACGTTGAGCACCGCGCCGACGAATTTCGGCTGCGCCTCGCCGGAGGATCGCAACGCCTGGCGGACGAGTTCGGATTCGGTCGCCCCGCATTTCACGACCAGCAGAAAACCGTCCAACAACTGAGCGGCTGCGCGAACGTCGGGGCCGGTCACGAGCGCCGGCATATCGACGATCACGAAGTCATATGAGCCCGCTGCGTTGTCGAAAACTCCATCCCGCCATGCTGAACCGATCGAATAGATATTGCCGTTGGGCGGTTCGCGTAACGGAAGAACGTGCAATCCCGCCCCCCCCTCCACGATACCATCGGGCAAGCCTGGACGCGGACCGTTACCCGCCCGGACTGGAACGCCTGACAAGTTCACCGCCCAGCGCGAAACCGAGCGGTTTCCCGGTACGCCGTCGATCAGCAGCACTCGCTTTCCGCTGGCTGCGATGGCTTGCGCAAGCCCGATGGCAAGCGTCGTTGCACCTTCGCCGGGCACCGTGGACGTGACACCTATGGTCCGCACGTCGCGCAGCGACGCTTCGAGCATGGTCGCAGACAGGCGCCGCAGCTCCTGGCCCTCCGACGCACACGAACTTCCCGCCGTGGCATCCTCGTCCACGATACCTTTGTCGGCCCGGCGGCCGATAATCCCGAGGCATTCCATACCAAGAGCGAATTCCACCTGCCGGACGCTTCGGATCGTGTCGTTCATTGCATCGCGCAAAAGCGCAACCGCTGCGCCGACGCAAAGGCCAGACAACGCCGCGCCGAGGGCGATCAATATCGTGGGTGGTCCGTCGGGCCAGATCGGCGGCTGTGCCTCTGAAACAACGAATGCGCTCGGGCCGAGACTTTGATAGAGTTCACGCAGCGCCGGCGAGCCCGCATCCGACGCGCGAACGAGCTCCTGCAAACAGATGCCGATCACCGTGTTGACGACGCGCGCGGCCTTTGTGGGCTCCGACGCCTTGTAGGCGACGGTAATCATGTGGCTCGCTCCAACCTGCCGCACGCTGAGTTTGCGGCTCAGGGTTTCCAGTGCGGCGCCGAAGGCAGCATCTTCTCCGTCGGTGAATTCGGCGTCGTTATAGAGCTTCAGGGCTTCGACGGTCTTGACCAGGACGTTGCCTGATCGAAGCAGCTGGATCTGGTTTTGAACCAATGGAAGGTCGGCGCGGCCGGGCAGGATTGCGAGATCGGCGCCTGTCTGAATCTGTTTGATATAAACCAGCAACTGGCTGGAGGCGGTGTATGTCGTGGGTCTGTACGCGGCGTAAAGCAGCCCCACCGTCAGGAACGCGATGGTGCTGAATGCCAATAGGTCTTTGCGCCTGCGCAGACTACCAAGGCCGAAGGATGGTTTCGCCGAAACCTTTGGCCGGCACTCTGCTTCCTCCCAGACGGGAACGGCCGGTGGTTTGCTTCTTGTGTCCAGCATGCTCGTTTCAATCAAAAAGAGGGCGTCGTTCCTATGCCCGGTCCAGGGTAAGCATGATCAGGAGATCGCACTGCCGCGACGTCGAAAAGCCGGCACCTGCCCCTCAACCCGCCTCCCCCTGCCTGCAGCAGCTTTCCATACGGCAAACGCCGGGCGGGCGGCCCCTGTTCCGGCGCTCACGCAACTGGTGATCCACGCGCAGACCGTCCCGATGACGAACCAGAAGTACCAGTTGAACGAAAGATAGAAGTGCATGTTGTCCGAGTAACACTCGAGCACGTAGCCGATCAGAATGCACAATATGATCAGGACTCCGGGCGGATCATGTCGCCACCCCTTCAGTATCTGCCGCGCAACCGACCCCAGCAGCCAGACGAACGCGAACACGCCCAGCAGCCCCATCTCAAAGCCGGTCTGCAGATAGACGTTATGACCGTCGATCCCTTCCGGACCGACCAGCGGAAAGAAGCTCGGCGTGGACGGCTTGAATGACTCAAGCCCGTGTCCCAGGAGCGGCTGCTCGATAATCTGCGGAATGGCGGAATCCCACAAAGCCTGACGCCACACGTACGAATTCAGCCGCGTGCTGTCGTTGAGCTTCGTAAAGCTGTCGACTTCGACCGCCTCCGTGACTTCTGTCAGACGGTCGATCACGCTTGGATCGGCGACAACCAGAACCGGTATCAGCAGAAAGCCCGCGAAAAACTTTCGGTCGACCCGGAAAGCGTAGACGAGAAATATCAGGCCGCACGCCATCCAGGCGCTGCGCGTCTTCGTCAGCATGAGAAGAATAATGAGGAAGGGAATGTAGAGCGTGATCAGCAACCGGAGCTGTGGCGTCACACGGATGATACGCGACGACCGCACATAGAGTGCAAGCCCGAGCAACAGCACGAGGTAGAAGGCATAGATATTCGCATGCGAGAACGTACTTTGCAGGCGAAAGTCCGTCATGTCGCGCAATCCCTGCGCAATATCCACCAGAGCATACAGCGAGGGGATGACGGACGATCCGAACACCAGCATGACAAAGCGCGAGACGTCGTCCGGCGACCGCCAGAGGAAGAACGGAATGATGAAGAACGACCAGTATGAAAGAAGGACGAGCGCGAGACGCACCGCGGCAAAGAAGTCCGGCGCGTAAAGCGTCGACGCAAAGGCGATCAGCAGGAACGGGCCCCATATGGCGAAGACCGCGAATGGCGCCGTCAACGGCCACTGTGCCAGCAGCACGAACGCAATCGAGATCGCCAGTGCATTCAGTACCGCGCCAACGCCCATCGAGCCGGCGTCCGCGCCCAGCAGATTGAAGACCGGATCGGAGGATGCCCTGGTCAGCAGCATTCCATACACGACCGCGCGCAACAGTCTCCAGATCGCCTCGCTGTTGGCTTCCCGAACCGAGAGCGTCGGCCAGGCGTGATGCACGAAGCGCGGAGACTTGCCGGCACGTTCGACAGCACTGGAGGAGAGCACGCGATTCATGCTCCCAGTGGCTCCATCTCGGCGCCGACATAAGAGGGGCGCACTTCCGTTCGATACCTGGCACGAACGGGCTGAATCCACGTCTCGGCTTCACCGCGCCAACATGCCGGAACTGCCGCGGCCGCGCGCGACTGGCCAATTCGATCGGCCAGGCGCGGCGCAACGAGTGCGGCGGCAGCACGCGGAATCTCGCGCCAGCGGCGGTGCTTGAACGCGAGGCTCGTGAATATGGCAGCAGGCTGCAATCTCAATCCACCACGCAGCAACTGCTTGGCAAGATAGCGCTCGTGCGACGCCTCGTCCGGCCTGGCGCCATGCCGGGACGCAAGCGCCGCATACCGGTCGGCGATAATCAAGCGGCCAGCCCGCATGTGGTTGACATCCATGGACAGACTCTGCGCGCTCAGACGGTAGGCTACTAGCGGCCGATCGACCGCCGCCACCGGCGAATGCTGAGCCAGCTTGATCCACACGTCCCAATCCTCGGAGCCTCGAAGCGAGGGATCGAAGCCGCCAATCTCGCGTACCAGGTCGAGCTCCGCGATTACCGATGATCCCGTCGGGATCGTGTTGGCCTCCAGCAGACGGGTAAGGACTTCGCCGCCTTTGACGAAGTGATGTCCGATGATCTCATAGTGATCGTCAACCACCACGACACCCGTACAGCCCCATCGCGCAGAGCTCGCGCGCAAGGCAGCAAGCTGCGAAGACAACTTGTCCGGCGCCCATAGATCGTCATCATCGCAGAAGGCCACCCAACGCCCCGACGCCCTTGCGATGGCGGCATTACGTGCGCTGGAAATGAAGCGCGGCCGCTCGTGGTGCACGATCTTGATTCTCGAATCGGCCGCAGCGACATGATCGAGCCAGGGCCCGGTTCCGTCGCTCGATCCGTCGTCGACCACGACGAGCTCGAGCGACACCCCCTTCTGGTGCAGGATCGAGCGGATTGCATGGGGGAGAAGCTGCCGGCGATTGTGGGTCGGAATGACGACGGTGACATCAACCATGGAAAACCTCCCATCTGTTCTGCGCGCGAGACTGTGTCTGCGCGCGAGACCGCGCTCATCGCTTCTCCGGAATCAAATATGTGGAAAGAAACGTGACCACGTTGCCGTGTCGTGTCTCGCGCCTGGCGACAGGCATCGGAGCACGTACTGAAGCGGATGCAGCAGCCGGCTCGGGCCGATCGATAAGGGCTTGCTCTTCGAACACAGGCCGCGAATCTGTTTGTCCTCTGAAGAGATCGGCGAGTTTCCGGCACTCCTTGACGATGTCGTGCTGTTCCAGAACGCGCTTGCGACCCGCCGCACCCATGGCCCCTATGAGCGCATCAGGCGCGTTCAGGCATTGCTTGATCGCATGGGCGAGGTGCTCGATGCTGCCGGCCGGAACGAGCCAACCGCAGGCCTTGTCCGTGACGAGCTCCGGAATGCCCGCGACATAGGTTGTGACGACCGGGCGCCCGAGCGCCAAAGCTTCCATCAGGACGACAGGCAACCCCTCGGCGAAACTCGGCAGGATCAATGCCCTCGCCCCGCGCAACCGGGCGCGCACCTGGGAATTGGTCAGCCAACCCGTCAGTTCGACGTGTTCCTCCAGCCCAAGCTCGCGGATGCTGCGCTCGATTTCCGGACGCAACGGTCCATCGCCGGCGATCGTCATCTTGAACGGCACGCCCTCCCGCGCCAGAACGGCAAGAGCGCCGAGCAGAACGAGCTGCCCTTTCTGCTCGCTGAGACGCCCCACAGTCACGAGCTGCATTCTGGAAATGATGCTCGATGGGCGATGGGTCAGGAAATCCGCATCCAGTCCGCATCGCACCAGCTTGATCTTCGGCCACTCCTTCGGTGGAATCCAACGGCTGATCTGGCTGCCCGTAAAAGAACTCACGACACAGACGAAGGCAGCGTGCTTCACCTTTTCCGGCAGCCCCAGATACTCCGGCCTGTCGAACTCGTCCGGGCCATGGACAGTAAAGCTGTAGGGGACGCCGGTCAGGAGATGACACAGCATCGCGACCTCAGCACCATTGGTCCCGAAATGCGCATGAACGTGCCGCACGTCCTGCTCAGTCACCCACCGCGCGAGCACGAGCGCTTCTGCCAGATAGGCTAGATGGAAGAGTGGTGAGCGGCTCGAGCGCCTCATCATCCTGCCGGCCGCGAGCCCTGCTTTCGCGAGAGCCCTCGGCCTGCGCCTCAGCGCATTGGCGAACGCCGAAAGTAATTTCGTGATGCTCCCGTCGAGAATATATCTCGTGCGGCTCTTCTCGCTCAGATCGGCCGCATCCACCAGATTTCGGTCGTTTCTCCGCAGCGAGACACGAAGTATGTCGAGGTCATTTCGCTCAAGCTCGGCGATTTCGCGCCGAATGAACGTGTGGGAAACAGCGGGATACTCGGAAACAAAATAGCATATCCGCATCGATTTGCTCTTCATCGCTCAATAAGCGTTGGTATGCGCGCGCTTCAATACGACGGTCATAATCATGATCTTCAGATCGAAGAAGAACGACCAGTTGTCGACGTAATAGAGATCGTGCTCGATCCGCTTCTGCATCTTCTCGAACGTATCTGTTTCGCCCCTCAGGCCATTCACTTGCGCCCAGCCCGTGATTCCCGGTTTCACGTTGTGGCGCCGGAACATTCTGCGGATCTGGTCGGCGAACATGTCGTTGTGGGTCACGGCGTGAGGCCGCGGTCCAACCATGGACATCTCGCCCCTCAGGACATTGATCAACTGCGGCAGCTCGTCGATGTTCGTCCGCCGCATGAAGCGCCCGACGCGCGTGACCCTCGGGTCGTTCCGGACAGCCTGACGGAACTGATCGCGCGACTCGTCGAACGTCGTCATGCTGCGGAATTTCAGGACGTTGATCGGATCGTTGTTGTATCCGTGTCGCGTCTGCCGGAAGAACACCGGTCCTGGTGTATCGAGTTTGATCAGAACGGCGACGATCAGGAACAACGGCCAGAGCAGTGCGAGCAAGGCGCCGGCCGCGACAATGTCGAAGCCGCGCTTGAGCAACCGATCCCGCAGCGAACTCGGACCCCAGAGCAATTCCAGCACGCGCAGCTTGCCGCAGCTCCCGATACGGCTGTGGCGCATGAACTCGGTCATTTCGATCGGCAGAAGCTGTATGCGGACGGGAAGCTCGGAAAGAGCCGCAACGGCGTACGTGACGACCGCCATATTGTCCGCACCGAACAGGATCAAGACGGCGTCGATATGCAACATTCTGCATTCACGCCGGATTTTCGTCAGCTGCGCGTCGAACGACGCCGGTCCCAGGGAGCGGCCGCCAGGAAGATTGTAGCATCGCACGATCTGGTCGTGCCGCACCGACAGCCGCTCACGAACGTCTCCGATCCTGCCGGCGCCCGGCAGGACCAGTACGGCCATGCTCTCGCGCCGCCATTGCCCGCGCCAGCGAACATGGTCGATGACCTGCCACAGGATCGTCCTCACGGTGATTTGACCGAAAAGCGTGGCCAGCAACTGCGTCAGAAACGTACCGCGCGAATAGCCGTCGAGATGGTCGACAACAAATCCCACCGTCAGAAGCAGCACGAAGGCCAGGCCGATGGCAGCGCCTCCCCGCGAGCGGGCGTGCTCGTTCCATTCCGGCCCCAGCAGATCGTACTGGTTATCCGCGATGCATAAGACGACGTAGAGCGCCGCCACCGCGACAGACGCCCATGCGTAGTCGGATTCTTCGGGAATGACGCCGTAGGCGAGCGCGTTGTAGGCGAGGAATGCTCCATACGCGCACAACGAGATCACGCTCATCTCGAGCGCAACCACCACCGCGGTCCAAAACGTCTGAGTCCTTCTTCCCGCAAATTCAGGAAGGTGCGCGGCCGATCGGAAAATGGTGTCGGTTGACATGAACTTTTTCCGGTCCAGCTTTTCAGGTCCCGTGGCGCGTCGCTCCATGCCCGGCGGCCACATGAACTCAATGCACGCGACGGGGGTCCGGTTCTTTTTGTTTGCTTGTGCGGAGCTGAAAATCAGCGCAGCGCAATTGCGCGCGTACCGAAAGCGCAACTGGTTGCGCTTTCGGCCAACTTGCCATTCGGCCCTTTCGTTGCGCTCGCATGAGGGCGAATGATCTGGATGTTCGACGTCTGTCTGGCGCGATCTCCGGAAATATCGGCCGGCGCTGCGCGGCAACAAACCATCGATTTCAGAAGTTACTCCGGCAGATGCTTTTCAAGCGCACGGCGACGCGGGTCGCCGGCGCGACACGTCCGTTTTGAACTGCTCCATTTCGACCGGAGGAATTTCCGATGTCAGATGCGGCGCTGCACAGGCCACCTGAAGCGATCGCCCCCTTCGAAAGGGAGCGGACAACGTTGAGCCGCTCAACCCGCATCCTGAACGGCCGGTTCGATCTATTTTCGGCAGATCAGGTCGTTGAAGAACTGATCCAGACCATTCAAGCGGGACAGCGCGGTAGACTCTGCACCGTGAATGTCGCGGTCCTGATGATGATGCGGTCAGACGCGCGCTTGCAGCGCTTCGTGGACTCCGCCAGATGGACGGTGGCGGACGGCCAGCCGCTGGTCTGGGCATCCCGCCTTACACAGCAACCATTGCCGGAACGCGTCACCGGTATCGATCTGATCGATCAGCTGTGCGCACGCGCCGCGCGGGAAAGCATCGGCGTCTATTTTCTCGGGGCAAGCGACAAGATTGCGCGTGCGACGGCCGACGTACTTCGCACCCGGCACCCCGGCCTGGACGTGCGCGGCTGCGCCGACGGCTATTTCGGCCCCAACGAGGCTCTCGCCAGGGCCCGGGCCGTGGCGACGAGCGGCGCCGAACTTCTCTTCGTCGCCATGGGCGTGCCGCGGCAGGAATACTTCATAGAAGAACAATGGGAGCACCTTGGCGCACGGGTCGTCATTGGCGTTGGCGGCAGCTTCGACGTCACTGCGGGCCTGCGCAAGCGCGCACCGGTCTTCATCCAGCGAGCCGGACTCGAGTGGGCCTATCGCGTCGCCCAGGAGCCACGACGGCTGTTCAAGCGCTATTTGATCACCAATTCGCAGTTCATCGGCTTGATATCCTGGACCGCGATCACGGCACTACTTCATTCGTGGCGCAATTCCTGGCGCGCCGTCCCGCGAACTTGAGCGAGGGTTGCAATGGCATCACGCAAAAAGCTGCTCGTGGTTATGGGGACGCGACCCGAGGCAATCAAGCTCGCCCCGCTCATCCTGCGCGCCAAGGCCGACCCGGAGCGTTTTGAAGTTCTGGTCGTGCGCACCAGCCAGCATCAGGAAATGCTCGATCAGGTCGTCGATTACTTCGATCTTCCGATCCACGCCGACCTCAACATCATGCGTCCCGACCAGAACCTCGCGGAGGTGACGACGGCGGCTCTTGGGGGCCTGCAGCGCGTCATCGCCGAAACCCGGCCCGATGTCGTGATTGTCCAAGGCGATACGACGACGAGCTTCATCGGCGCATTGGCGGCATTCTACGAGAATACACCGGTCGCCCACGTCGAGGCCGGTTTGCGGACATACAACAAGCGCGAGCCCTTTCCGGAGGAAGTCTATCGCCGTCTCACGGGCGTCATTGCCGACTACCATTTCGCGCCGACCGAAGCCGCACGGCGCAACCTGCTGATCGAGAATGTGGCGCCGCAAACGATCTGGGTTACCGGAAACACGGCGATCGATGCGCTCTTTCTGACACTGAAGAAGGCGGGGCCACCTGCAGAAGCCGTGCGGGATCCGTCACCGATGCTGCTTTTGACAACTCACCGCCGCGAGAACCACGGCGAGCCGATGCGCCGCATTTGCGAAGCGATTCTCATCCTGCTTCAGCATTTCCCCACATTGCGCGTGATCTGCCCTCTTCACTTGAGTCCGCGCGTGCGCGAGGTCGTCTGTCCGATGCTCGGCGCACATCCTCGCATACGGCTTGTCGAACCGCTTGGCTACGAGCCGTTCGTACTGGCGATGAACACCGCCCACATCATTCTTTCCGATTCCGGCGGAGTCCAGGAAGAAGCGCCTGCTCTCGGCAAACCGGTTCTCGTTCTTCGCAACACGACAGAGCGTCCGGAAGCCGTCGAGGCTGGAACGGCGCGCCTGGTCGGGACAGAGGTCGATGCGATCGTTTCGGCTTGCGAACAACTGCTAACGGACCCGGACGCATATCGAGCGATGGCACAGGCCAAGAATCCGTTCGGTGATGGTCACGCGTCCGAACGGATTCTTGACGTGCTTGCCAAATCCGTGGTCGGCCTCGAGCGCCGCGAGAAGGCCGATCAGGCACGGACAGTCGAGGGTTTTCCGCTCGGAGGCCGCTTGCCGGCCGAGCCGCATGTCGACGCGGACGGTTTCGCCGCCATTCCGCAGGAGCGGATGTCCGCGCACGCGCTTTCGGATCACTTTCTGGACGAACGGGCATAACGGCGGACGACGCAACGTCGGTAGCACCCATGTGCCCGAACGATCGAGGCGCCCATGATTGAAGCAGTCAATCTTGCCTTGTTGCTGCTCGCCGTCGCGATGGCGGTCCCGGTGCTGTTCCTCGCTGTGCAGTTGGGCGCCGCACTGCTGCCCGCCAGGGCGTCGGCTCGGCTGTCGTCCGCCCCCTGCCCGCTCATGGCCGTGGTGATGCCCGCCCACAATGAAGAGGCGATCATCGCGCGGACGGTCGCCTCGATCCTGGCCCAACTCCCGCCGAACGGGCGCCTGCTGGTGGTCGCCGACAATTGCACCGACAGCACCGCACGGATCGCCGCGCAAGCCGGCGCCGAGGTAACGCTCCGGCGGGATACGAACCGCATCGGAAAGGGCTATGCGCTGGACCACGGCGTTCGCATCCTCAGCGCCGATCCGCCGCAGGTCGTCATCTTCGTGGATGCCGATTGCGAGGTTGGCCGAGGCTCGCTGGAGATATTGGCAAAACACTGCGCGTCGACGGGATGCCCCGCCCAGGCCCGGTACTCCATGCGGACGCCGCCGTCGGCGAGTTCGGCCGACAAGATCTCGCTGCTTGCCTGGGTGATCAAGACATTGGTGCGGCCATTAGGCTCCGCCCGGCTTGGGCTGCCGTGCCAATTGATGGGCTCCGGGATGGCCCTGCCCTTCGAGATCGCCTGTCAGATCAATCTTGCGACCGGGCACCTCGCGGAGGACCAGAAACTCGGCGCCGAGCTGGCACTTGTCGGCAAGGCGCCGCACTTCTGTCCACAGGCACGGGTCGTCAGCCAGCTTCCGCAGGGAGAATCCGGAAAGCGCCAACAGCGCACACGATGGGAGCACGGACACCTTGCGATCATCGGCGAGTTCTTCCTGCCCCTGACCGGGCACGCCATCTCACGACGAAGTCTGCGGCTCCTCGCGTTCACCCTCGACCTGTGCATCCCTCCCCTGTCGCTTCTTGTCCTGCTTCTTGCCCTGACCGAAGCCACGACTCTGTTCTGGTTTGTGGCGATGGGCCTGGTCAACCCGCTCATTGTCTCTTCGGCCGCACTGGGCTGCCTTGCGTTCTCGATCGGTGCCGCCTGGTGGCGTTTCGGGCAAGGCGCGGTCTCGCTACGCGAACTGACGGCAGTGCCTGCCTATTGCCTGCTGAAGATCCCTTCGTTCGTCCGCTTCTTCGTCAACCGTCAGATCGACTGGATCCGGACCGAGCGATGAGAGCGATCGGCCGAGGCGCTTTCCGCTCTCGTTTGAAATCGCTGGCTCCGCTTGCCTTGGCAGGCGCCACCTTTGTGTCGGTGCTGCACCACACCTCCGTCCCGGCCGAAGCCATCCGCGAAGGCCCGCCCGATCAATTCATTATCGGCGAGCGGCCGTTCGCCGCGTCATCCTCGTGGAATACGCCGATTGCAGAAGGCGCCATCTACCAGAAGGTCGGTTGGCCAATCGCGGCTCGCTTCGGTGTCGCCTGGAGCAGCTATTCTCCGGCCATCTACGCAGCGTCGAATTCCGACCCGATCGTATCCGTCCAGTACCCGCCCGGCTGGGGATACAAGGGAGGCGTCGTCAACGTCCGCATGCCACCCGAGGCCGACGGCGCTGTCGGGACCGACGGCGAGTTGTTGGCGATCGACGGCGACGTCGTGCACAATTTCTGGCAATTCAAGCGCCTCAACATCACCGAGGCGACCGCGCGATCGTACGGCGCCACAAGCGCCATTGCCGGCAACGGCTGGGGACGCACATCTCCGTTTCTAGGCGCCGGCATCGTCGCGGCCGGTTCAAGTCAACTCGCCGGCCTGCTCGTTCAAGCGGAGACGGACCGCGGCGAGATCGCGCACGCGCTCCAGATCTCCATCGATATGTCCCTCGCAAAGCCTGGTCACATCGGCGAGGCGATTAGCGGCGACGGACGCAATCAAAATGGCTTGCTCCAGGAGGGGCAACGGTTGGCCATCCCGCCTGCCGTACCTATGCCGCAAGGGCTATCGCCTCTCGGACAGAAGGTTTTTCGCGCCTATCAAAGCTACGGGGCCTTCGTCATCGACGTGGCTGGAGGGGTGACGAACCTGCGGGCTCAGGCGAATGCGTATGATCGTGCAACGATCACGGCGCTGCGAAGCGACGTGTCACGGATCACACCGATGCTCGAACGCGTGGAACGCGCGGATTAGTCAATTCAATACCGACGACATTGCCGCTTTTGAGTTGCTCGCCGGGTTTTGCTGCGCCGCATCTCCATATCGGATCGAGAAAATGTTCGCGTGACGCGCAGATTCGTGCAAAATTGGACGTGGTCGGCCATCATGCGGTGGAATAACACATGACCCATGAGGAGAGCGAGCGTCAGCCCCTGAAGGGTCCGGCGTCCCAGGTGTCGAAGCTCAAGGCCGCAGAGACACAGGCAAAGGCAGCACAGGCATTTGCCGAGAATATCATCAATACCTTGCACGAGGCCGTGATCGTGCTCGACCGGGATCTTCGCATTCAGGCGGCCAGCAGCTCTTTCTACAAGACTTTTCGAATCAGGCCCGATGACACCATAGGCCGGCTCATCTCCGATCTCGATGACCGGCAATGGGACATCCCGAAGCTTCGCGAGCTTCTCATGCGGGTTATCCCCGATATGACGGCGATCGAGGATTTCGAAGTCGAGCACGACTTTCCGCACCTGGGGCTTCGCATCATGCGGCTCAACGCCCGGCGCATAAGAAACGCCGAGGATACCGACGGATTGTGTCTCGTGACGATCGAGGACATCACTCAGCGCAGGGCCGCCGAGCAGGCCCTCATGGAGCGAGAAGCCTATCTCAAGGCGGTGCTGGCCACCGCGACCGACGGCATCATCACGATAGACGAGCGCGGCATCGTCAACAGCTTCAGCCCCGCGGCCGAACGCCTGTTTGGTTTCACCGAGGTCGAGATTGTCGGTAACAACGTCAACCTGTTGATGCCCGACCTGACCTGGAATTCGAAGACCGGTGAAGCGAAGATCATTGGGTGTGGGCGTGAGGTGACCGGGCTGAGAAAGGACGGCGCCGAACTTCCCTTGCGATTGTCAGTGGCGGAGATGCAGTCACCTGGCCACCGCGTCTTCGTCGGCATTCTCCATGACTTGACGGACGAGAAGCGGCGAAACGAAGAGCATCTACAGGCCCAGAAGATGGAGGCCCTCGGGCAGCTGGCCGGCGGCATCGCCCACGACTTCAACAACCTTCTCACGATCATCATCGGAAATAACGAGCGTATCCAGGCCGGTGTCGATGAAGTTGACCTCCGCGCGCTGCTCGAGCAGAACCACAACGCTGCCGAACGCGGCGGCAGACTGACCAAACGGTTACTGAGCTTCGCCCATCGCAGCCGACTCGAGCCGACGACCCTGCGCCTGAACGAGCGCGTCAGCAGCATGATGGACATGTTGCACCGGACGATCGGCGAAGGGATCGTCGTCACGTCGGCGATGGCGTCCGATTTGTGGTATGTCCGGGTCGATCCCGGCGAGGTCGACCATGCCCTCCTCAACCTCGTGCTCAACGCGCGCGATGCCATGCCTTCCGGCGGAAAGGTCACGATAGAAACCGCGAACGAGACATTCGCCGGCAGAAGACCGGCTGATCTGGTGCCCGGCGATTATGTCCGATTGTCGGTGGTTGACACGGGTGTCGGCATGACACCGAAGGTCCTGAAGCGCGCCGTCGACCCGTTTTTTACAACCAAGCCGCCCGGCAAGGGCACCGGGCTCGGACTTGCAAGCGCATACGGCTTCGCCAGGCAATCGGGCGGGTGCCTCGTGATTGCGAGCTGGGTCGGCAAGGGCACGACGGTCAGCCTTTATTTGCCCCGCGCATCCGGAGATGTCCCCCCGCTGGCGCCGTCCACGGACGAACCCATTCCATTGGGCGACGGCGAGTTGGTGCTGGTTGTCGACGATGACGACGAGGTACGAGAGGTCACGCTGAAGCGGCTCGAATCGTTGGGCTATGCCGTCATCGAAGCTGCCAGTGGACCCAAAGCGATCGAGCGCTGCGCCGCAGAGCCGGTGGCGCTTGCGCTGATCGACATCGTCATGCCCGGCGGCTTGTCGGGCTACGAGGTCGCGGAGGCCGTGCGCAAGCTGAGCCCTGGCATCAAGGTCCTGCTGACAACGGGATACGACGGCGTCGCCCGCGAGCCCGAGCCGACTGAGAATTTCAAGGTACTGGAAAAGCCCTACACCCGGGCGGAGCTGGCGCAGGCTGTTGCCGAAGCGCTGGCAGGCTAGCGCGTTTTCCAGCGAAGTGGACACCGGTTCGCGTCAAGAAAACGCGTCAAATCAAGAATCTAGAGCCGCGTTCCGATTCCATCGGAACGGAAAGGGCTCTAGAGCCTGATCCGGCTTTTGCCTTGCGACCAAACGCGGAATGCGCTTGCGCGGCAAGCGTGCTCAAACGAGCGATAGATCTGGTTTGAAGATTCTCATCCTCGCTAGGACGGCGCGGTTTCGGAATTGACCAGCGGTTCGACATCGCCTGTGAACACATAGCCGACGCCGCGGACGGACTTGATCAATCTTGGCGCCTCGGACTGGGAATCGATCTTTCGCCTCAGCCGAGCGACGTGTCCATCGATCGTGCGGTCCTCGGGCGACCAGTCCCGACCGTTGAGCACGCGCATCAATTCGTCCCGCGACAGGATGCGGGCCGGCTGCCTCAAAAAACTCGCGAGAAGAGCGAATTCGGCATCCGTCAAATCGATCGCCTCACCATTTGCAGCCTTAAGCTCGCGTCGCGGAACGTCCAATATGCAGCCGTCAAATCTGTAACGCTCCGCGGGAACACCGACGGAATTGCCGACGTCTTCTGCAACGGATTCCAGCTCGTAGCGGCGCAGGACGGTGCGAGCACGCAGCAGCACCTCCCGAATGTGGAACGGCTTGACGATGTAATCGTCGGCGCCTTGTTCCAGCCCGGCGACCCGATCGAATACATCACCCTTCCCGGTAATCATGACGATGGGGATATTGTGCTGCGCACGGACCTCTTGCGCCAGCAGCAGTCCATTCTCTCCGCCAAGATCGAGATCGAGCGTAATCAGATCGATAGATGCCGTTTCAAGACAACGCAGGAGCTCAGCCTTGTTGCCGGCTTCCGACACTTCATAGCCTTCTCTTTCCAGGCCACTTCGGAGGATCGAGCGCACGGCCGGCTCGTCATCCACGACCAGGATTCGAATCGGTGACTCCGGATTTACTGAACATCGCATAGCTCGGTACTCGGTACTCGCGGTGCGCGAAGCGTCCGTGCGACGCCGAAGGCAACGAAAGAGAGACGCCTGGCTGTACGGACAGTTCGCTTAATATAATCGCGAGCATTGGAGAACGGGGAGCCGAAGCCAACTCATAATCTGGAATCGTCGACATCGAGAGAAGGCAAGCAGCACCTGCGCACTCCAGGTCGCGAACGAATATTCAATCACCTTTTAGTTTAACTGGGACATAAAATATGCACCTCTGTTTAGCGGAATCTTCGCGCGAAATCAATAATCCATGCAAATTCCAGTCATACGGAATGTCGCACCGTCGCGCGCAAATCATTTCGTTGAGCGGGATAAGCATCGGAAATTAACCATGCTCCGGTGCCGAGCTCCTGCCGGGAGCATCAAGTTGGTTCTGGAGGTTTCTGTGCGAGAGCACATGCGATGTTGTCGCCGCCCGATGGTGCAATGCGCCTTGGGAAGAAGGTGGCACTGGAAGTCAAATAGACTTCCAGTGCAGCACCTGGAGCATCACAACGGGACGGCGGCCCCGGTGATGCTCTCGACGATCGGGCACGCACCTTGGAGGATATGCGCTCGATCGATCGTAACAAGCGATTGTCGGCTAGAACTGGATCTGACTCCCATCCGCGTCGTGTTTTCTTGACGCCTTCCGCCAAGCATCCTGCTCCTCACACAAGCGTCGTTCGACAAAGCGTCGCTCGACATCGTTCAATCTGCCCTTCAACAGCCTCCCGTAGCGCTCGATATTCGCCTCACTGGTCCATTTGACGTTTTGCGCTTGCTGCAATTTCATCCTTCGCCCCCAAATCCATGTCTGGCGTCGAGATCAGGTCCACCATTTCGGTGGCATGAATCGGATACGAGCGTTGCGTATTGAACTATTTGCAGTGCGAAATCTCACCCGGCGAGGGATCACGTGAGACGATATCGATCTTGTAGCCGTTACCGATCCGCGAGCCGTTCGCAACGATCTCACTTGCCGGCGAGATCACAGCCAGAGGCGGCGCCATGCCGTCCTCCAATGCCAGAAGATCCTTCCCATGCTTGCTCATTGCCCACATAGCGGCCTGGGTACGGTTTCGAACGTCGATCTTGCGAAGGATCGCCTTGACATGAACTTTTACGGTCGCTTCGGCAATATTAAGCCTGCGCGCGACATGCTTGTTTGAGTCACCTTCGATAATGCGTCGCAGGATAAATCTTTCGCGTTCCGACAGCCGCGGCCCACGTTCTTCCGTCCCTCCGCCTTGTCCATTATTACTGCCCGTACCGTAAGAACTCCTCCCAGGAGGCTCTTGGGTATCCTTACCGATGAGCCTCAGCAATTCGCAGGGCAGGACCGTCTCGCCGAGCATGATGAGCTCGAGCACCTTGACGAACGCTTCGCACGTTTGCACGCTGACGAAATAAGCGTTCGTGCCGGCGCGAAAGGCGGCCAGCAGTTCCTCTAAACTGAGATGGTCGGCGAATAGCACCACCTTGCCGTCGGGAAACGCGGTCTTGAAGTGCTCAATTTGCTGAATCGCACTGCTGACGTCGTGGCTACATTCGACAATGAGGAGATAAATCGACTTTGCGAGAGCGTCCAAGTCAATCTTCTGAAGGTCGGTTTCAGTTGCGACGATCCGGAACTCGGTCGAATCAAGCGCTCGCGCAATGCCCTCCCGCCGTAAGGAATGTGGCCCAACAAGAATCGTTTGCGTGGCGAGCTCCACAATATGATCCATTTACGCAAATACGGTTACAGACATAAACTATTCGTTCATCATCAATTTCTCCATGGCCCGATCAAGTTTCAATTTGTGAAGAAATGTACGCGTCGTCAGCTGACACGGCTTGAAGCAATCGCTCGATCGGCTGCAGCCAACACCGTCTGGTTGCAGCTTCGTAGCTTGGCAAATCGAGAGCGAATATGGACTGGAAGCCACGGGGAGGCTGCCACCCCGGCAGATACCTCTGGAAAAACAGCTGCCATCCCGGCGCGGTTCTCGCAGCCTATCTTGCGAACGGCTGCCTATTCGCGGCGATCTGCAGGCATCGGCTTCGTTCGGTCATTCCTTCGATCCCATCGATTGAAGGAGGCTTCGCCATTTCTGGATGTCGAGCGGAATGAAGCTCGCGAAGTCGGCAGGAGTGCCGCCCAACACGTCGATGCCTTGCGCTTTCATCGCCTCTTGAATCGACGGCTGCTGAAGTGCCTCGTTGGATATCTTGGCGAGTGTCTCGACGATGTCCGGGGCCGTTCCTGCGGGCGCCAGCAGGCCGATCCAAACCGCGACGTCAAAGCCCGGCATGCCGACCTCGTCCATGGTGGGGACATCCGGCATGGAGGATGTGCGTTTTGACTGGCCCACCGCCAGCGCAACCAACTTTCCGGAGGAGACGTGGGGTGCAAGAATCGCAGCCACGTTGAACATCAAGTTGATCCGCCCGGTGAGCAGGTCGGTTACCGCCTGGCTTGCTCCCCCCTGATACGGCACGGCAACGATGTCGGTGCCGGCCTTCAAATTGAACATCGCAGTCGCCATGTGACTCGCCGTCCCGATACCGGAGGTTCCGAACGTCAGCACGACCGATCGGGATTTCGCCAGCGCAATCAACTCGCCTACGGTTTTCACATTCAATGACGGGTTGGTCACAAGGACGTTGGGAACACTCCCCAGCAACGCAATCGGCGTCAGGTCCCGAGCGAGATCGAAGTCGCTCTTCGTGAGCACTGGATTGATCGTGTTGGCCGCGGTGGCCATGAACAGCGTGTGGCCGTCGTTCGGCGCGCGCATCACCGCCTCTGCTGCGAGCATACTGCTGTTGCCCGGCCGGTTCTCGACAATCACAGGCTTGCCGAGCGCACTCTCGATATGTCTGGCGACCAATCGGGCGACGATGTCGGCGGAGGACGAGGCTCCGAAACCGACAACGAGGCGAATCGGACGCGACGGGTAGGAAGCCGCCGCAGCGGGCGTAACGACCGATACAGCCGCAAGAAAACAGAGAACGAGACCAACCCGCAGGCTTGTAGTCATGCCCATATCTCCTTGCTCCGCCCGCCCCTATGACCGACGTCCCCCGGTCTGCCGCCGGCGTTGTTAAAGTCTCATCGCCTGGCGATCTGGCATCGGCTGTGGCCTCGGCCGCAGGTCTTGTCTGCTCGCAGCCGTGCAGTCCGATCGGAAAACTAGCCACCTCACCGGCTTCCTGTCAATCATCATAATTATTATATGATTGAGCGTCGCGGCTCCTGATGCAGTGCACGCAGGACCACGAACCCAACGCTTCGCGTTGGCCGGGGATCGCGAAACATGTCGCGGCTCGGCCCAAGAGCAACGGACGAAGTTCGCGAAGGGCAAGGACAAGATGATTGCAGCGCTGCCGGCCGCTTCCGGTTGCATTTACGTACAATTTGGCCTAGGCAATCATGCAATACTTATGATGATCACCGGTCCGACAGCCCTCACGGACCGAGAAGCGTCGCCCCAAATCGCATTGTGATGCTGAACAACAAGCTGCCTCTTTGGTATCAAATCGCGCAAAGCCTGCGATCGGAAATCGTCGGGATGCGTGGCAAGAGTTCGCTGCGTTTGCCAACGGAAGAGCAAATCGCGAAGCGATACGGCGTGAGCATCATTACCGTCCGGCAAGCCTTGAAGACACTCGAAGAGGAAGGACTGATCTCGCGTAAGCGGCGGCTCGGCACTTTCGTCAATCCCGACGCGCTTTCGCATCGTCCTTTGAAACTGCTCGGCGCACTCGAGACGGTTTTTGCGCAGCAGACCAGCGAGGAGACCGACCTGCTCGAGAAGAGCCGGACCGATGTATCCGGGTGGTTGCTCGATTTCTACACGGGCGACCAGGACATCACGCTGTTCAGACGCCTGCGCAAGGATCAGGGTAGCCCGGTCAGCTATGCCTTCAACTATGTTCTTTCCGAATATGGCAGACGGGTCACCAAGAAGCACTTGCGCACCCAACCAATGACCAAGGTGCTTCGCGACGAACTGGGGGTTCGCATCTCGCGCATCGAGGACACCGTGGAGGCGACGCTCGCAACGCCGGAAATCGCCGCCATCCTCGAAATGGACCTCATGGTGCCGATATTGTTGTTCACCGGCCTGACCTTCGACAACCGCGGAAAGATCGTCGACGTCGCCAAAGTCTACTATCGTGGCGATCGCTACAAATTCTCCGTCGGGTTCAACATCGAGGGCGGAGACGGGAAGATCACCGGTCTTGCAAAGCGCTAGCTAGAAGTCCGGCAAGCCGATCGATCCGCGGAAGGGTCGCGATCGTCAGGTCCGTTCCAGGATCGACATTCCCTGAACCCGGTCGACGACGAAGATCAATCGCCGGTCATCTTCGAACACGTCGTTGCTTGAAACGCGAATGCTTGGGTTCGGCGCCTTGGGTACGAAGTAAGCGACTTCCCTGAGTGCCAAGGGATTGGCGATATCGATGATTCTGACCCCTTGAGCAAACCAGGCGACGGGGACTTCCGTACCCCGGATCAGTTCAACAGGCTGGTGGCATCCCGTCATCAGGGGATGGCTTTTGCCGTGCAGACCATCGACCTGAAAGCTCGAAACCGGCGTCGGGTGTCGCTCGTCCGTGACATCCACCAATCGCAGAAAGGCCGCCATCTGCAACGCCGCACCGGCGGGCTGCCTGTCGACATCCTCGTCGGCGCAGATCAGCCACCGCCGTCCGTAGATCTCGAACGGAACGGGGACCGCGGAATGCGACGGCCAGGGATATGGTGGACTCCAGCCGAAGCTTGATATCAGCTTCGGCGAAGTCATGTCCTCGATGTCGAGAATGACGAGGCCGCCATGCCAGTAGCTCACATATAGCCGATTTCCATGCCGGATCGGATGGTGGCAGCGATGCTGGCGGCGTTCCCACGATGGCTTCTCGCCTCCGGCGATCCACTGTCCCGGCATCCACCAGCGGCCGACTTCCTTCGGCCGATCCGGATTGGCCAGATCGAGGATCATGACAATGTTGCCATGGTATCCCTCAATTTCCGGAGAAATGTAGGCATAGCGGCCGTCGAAGGTGAATCGATGTACGCCTGTGCCGTCACAACGCCAATGCGTTATCTCGCGAGGTTTTTCGGGATTGCTAACGTCATAGATTCCCAGGCCGCCCGCTCCGCTGGCGCTGCTGACGATACTCTCGCGATTGACGAGCATTAGTCCGTTGGCCGTTCGCACCTTGTGCGCATGATAGCCCGGCGCCACGGGAATGCGGGCGAGCAGCGAGGGACGAGTTGGATCCGACACGTCGACGATGGAAGTACCGACGCCCTCCTCGATGTGCCCAATGTAGGCCGTATTCCCCTCGACGTGAACCTGCCCGCCCCCAGGGCAGTCGAACCAGGAAAGTTCACGCAAACCACTCGCTCGCTGCATTGACAGTCTCTCTACTTCGATCAACAGGAATTGCGCGCCGATAATGCGCGGTACGATATCACGATCGACAAGGAAGCCATGGTCATGGCGATGACCGGCTCAAGACGAACTGCTCAGCCATGTGCCGCTTGAACGAATTTCGACAGCAAGGCGAGAACTTGATCTGGATGCGACAGCGGCGGTGCATGACCTGCACCTGCAATGATCCTTGCCACTCCATCGAAATGCGAAGCAAGGGACATTCCATGCTCCACATCAATGGCTTTGTCCGCATCGCCATGAATGACGAGCGTGGGACACTTGATCTCGTGAAGCCGCGGCGTCAGGTCGTCGCGCTGGGTGAGCGCGTCGATGGGGAACGAGAGAGCGTCCCGACCCACCCTGTTCCATTTTTGGAACCATGGCTCGCGATCGGCTCCCTCGCCGAGCAGCACGTCGGCCAGAAAATCGCGAACATTTGCCGAGCCGTTGGCTTGCCATTCGCGCTTGAGATTCAAGAACCCGTCAACCGTCTCTTGCGTGTCGAGGCCAGACCGCGTCGACAGCAAGACCAGGGCCTGGACGCGCTCGGGCGCGAGAAGCGCCGCACGCATCGAAAGAAATCCACCTTGTGACAGACCGGCCAATGCAGCTTGCTGAATGCCGAGGTGGTCCATCAACGCCAGGACATCCCGCGCGGAATCCCAATAGGTGAAGCTCTCCGTTGCATCTCCCGTACGGCCGAACCCGCGCTGATCCCATCCAATGCAGCGATAACGCGCTTTCAGGCCCGCAATCTGGGCCGCGAACATATCGCTGTCCAGAAGAAAGCCGTGACTGAAGATAATCGCCGGACCATCGCCGCCAGTGTCGGTGTAGTAGATGTGCTGACCGTTAATTCCGGCAATCGGCATCGGATCCCTACCCTGAAGTGGTCGTTTTGCGACCGTCCGCGACCGAACCGGCGCTGGCCAGTCGCAACCACGAACTCGGGGGACATCCAGCGGCAATCATCGCCTTCCGTTTCCTTCCCCTTTATTTTTGTTATTCATATAAAGATTATAATGATTGATCTGTCAATCTGGTGGCCGGCGCGTTCGAAGCGGTACGGGAGAAGGAAAATGCAGAGGCAAGTCGAAATTCCGTCGGATGGCATCACGCTGTCGGGCGTACTGCACGTGCCGGACGATCTGGCGGCCGGAGAGCGTCGTCCCGCGATCGTGATGCTGCATGGTTTTGGCGCGAACAAGCGGGGCGGTCCCGAGACCATCTGCACGCATTTTGAACAATGGGGGTACGTCGCGCTGCGGTTTGATTTCAGGGGCTGCGGCGAAAGCGGCGGAAAGCGAGGACGCGTTCTACCGCTGGAGCATGTGAACGACGTCCGCAACGCCGTGACAGCCATGACGCAGTGGGATGAAATAGACCCGGGCCGTATCGCTGTTTGCGGTTCCAGCCTCGGCGCCGGCGTTGGAGTTTATGCGACAGCCATCGACCAGCGCATTGCAGCCGTGATCACCGAGAACTGCCTCGCCCGCGGAGAAACGGTCATTCGAGGAATGCATGATGAAGACTCGTTCAACGGCTTCCTGCACTTGATGCACAACATTCAGCGAGACCTGCTCGATAGGGGGCAGGTCCGGACCATCCATCGGTTCTCGCTTTACGAGATGCCCAAGCACCTCCAGGGCAATTTGGCCTCGAACGGATCTCTCATGGAGTTTTCCGGAGAGACCGCGCTCGGCTATTTCTCATTTCGGCCGGTCGAGATGGTGTCGAAAATTTCTCCACGGCCAATGCTGCTTCTTCACGCACGCGGCGACCGGCTGACGCCGTTTACCGAAGCATTTGAACTGGTACAACGCGCCGGTTCGCCATGCGAACTGCATCTCATAGACGGTGCAAACCACTTCATGTTCGTGCATCCCGATCCCAGGATCCTGTCAATCATGAAAGGTTGGCTTGATTTGCATTTTCCGATCCGGGCCGGCGGCCCCGCCGCCCCCTGAAGCGATCGCCGCGTAGCGGCGTGTCAAACCTGCGGCGCGCCGACAACTGCGTTCTCCGCCTCGCTTTGTTCGCGATGGCGGAACGACAAATCCGGCTGCCGACGCCGGGCTATTTGATCTCCTCGAAAGTTGGCGCAAAGCGCCGATCATGCGTAGATGCTTGTCAGTCTGGAACCAAGCGATGCATGGGAGTGAGTGAATGACACGTCTGGATGCCACCGTCGGCAGGACGCATCTGAAGAACCCGCTCATTGCGGGATCGGCTGAACACCATATCGAGGCGGACGGCGTTCGACGCGCGTTGCGCGCGGGTGTGGGGGCTGTGGTCGTCAAATCCACCAACGAATCGGAGCGTGGTCGAGACCAGTTGCAGCGGGCAGAATACATGCTGCTGGATGATCAGTGGCGCGAAATGCCGTGGACGCCAAATGCGCCCGCCACGGCTTTCATTGCGTGTCGCTCCGGTCTCACCCCGCAAAGCTTCGAGGCCTGGCTCGACCAGACGGCGCAACTCGATCGTGAAGCCAAGGCGGTGGGCGCCTACGCGATCGCCAGTCTCATCGTTGCGGATCTCGCGCAGGCGGTCGCGATGGCGAAACAGGTGGAGCAGGCCGGCTTGCGTGTCCTCGAGCTGAACATCGGCACCCCCTATGCCAGCCAGGCGAAAGGCGTGGTCTCCACCGAACTCGATCCTGAGCGGGTCGCGATGATCGTTTCCACGGTACGGCAAGCCATCGATATTCCGTTGTGGGTCAAGATCACCGGCCAGAGCGAGCGTGTTCCGGATTTGGCCGCCGCGGCATTTCGCGCAGGCGGCGAAGCGGTGGTGATGGCCGGACGCCTGCTCGGATTTATCCCGGATGTCGAGACGATGCAGCCGCTTCTGGGCACCACGCTGGGCGTCGGTGGTTACTGGAACCTGCCTCTCACCTGTCATTGGCTGGCGGTGTCGCGGCAGCAACTTGGCGAGGGCAAGCCGCTGATCGCGACCAACGGCGCGCGCAGCGGTCTCGATATCGTGCGGATGATGCTCGCTGGCGCCAGCGCAGTGGAGATGGCTTCGGAAGTGATGCTGCGCGGGGCGACCGTGCTGTCATCCGCATTGGAAGAACTCGACGCCTACCTGCAACGCAAGGGAATGACCGTAGCCGAGCTTGTCGGTCTTGCAGCCGATCAGCGCAAGACCTTCGTCGATATGCCCTTGCGGACGGACAACTGGAAACAATATGTTGCCGATCTCGAAAAATGAATCACGGAGGGGTAACGAATGCGACTGATCAATCGGCGCCATGCTGCAGTTGGGTTTCTGGGGACGGCTCTGTGTCTCGCATGTGCCGCGCCCAGCGAAGCTCAAACGTGGCCGTCGCGTCCCGTAACGATGGTGGTCCCGTTCTCGGCCGGAACCACGTCGGATGTGATCGCTCGCAGTCTTGCGAATGAACTGAGTGTGAAGCTCGGCCAGCCCTTCGTGATCGAAAACAAGGGTGGCGCCGGCGGGAATATCGGCGCGTCTACCGTCGCGCGCGCTACGGCCGACGGTTATACGATCCTGTTTGCGACGACCGGGCAGGCCGCGACCAACAAATTGATGTACAAGAACATGGACTTCGACCCGCAACGAGACTTTGCTCCGGTCGTGCTCGTCGGCAAGGCCCCGGTCATCATCACAGCGCGGCTGGATGCGCCCTATTCGTCACTCAAAGAATTGATCGCCTATGCGAAAGCCAACCCGGACAAGACGTCGGCCGGCTTCCCGGGCAATGGCACTTTGGGTCACATCACCGGCGAACTGCTGGCCCGCAACGCAGCCATAGATTTCGCCAAGACCCAGTATCGCGGCAGTTCGCAGATCCTGACCGATCTGATCGGTGGCCATATCGACATCGGCATGGATTCGCTGTCGGCCTACGTTCCCGCCGTCAGCGAAGGCAAGATCAAGGCACTGGCGATCACGTCCGCGCAACGCTGGTCCAGGCTCCCGAACGTGCCGACGGTCGCAGAATCAGGACTCGCTGGCTTCGAAGCAAGCGTCTGGTACGCTCTGCTGGTGCCGATCAAGGTCCCTGCCGAGATCGTGGCCAGGCTGAATGCGGCCACCAACGCCTGGCTGAATGACCCCAAGACGCAAGAGCACCTGACGAATCTCGGCGCGCAGCCCGCTGGTGGAAGCCCGGCCGACTTGAAATCCTTTACACAGGCCGAGATCGATAAGTGGGGCCCTATTATCCAGGCCGCGAACATCAATTTCTGACGTCTGTTGAAAAGGCGGGACCTCGAAAGCGCGAGGCCCTGCCTTTTCGACACGCTTCACGAAGGCTGACGCAGACGTGGGCTACGAACGCCCCGCTTCACCGGCGCCGGCTGGTGCGCGCTGCTACCTTGCCCGAGCTTATGCGATATCTGCCGCGCCGCCTTGATCAGGTGAGCGACATCGGATGGCCGCGGCTTCTCGGGCAGAAACTGAATCGAACCAACGATCGCGACCGAGGCGATGCAGGCATCCTGTGCATCAAAAATGGGCGCAGCCACCGCATTCAGCCCCAGCATCACCTCTTCCGGCGCCGAGGAAAAACCGAGGCGGACAATCTCCAGCAATTCCTGCTCGATCTTGCGGACCGACACGATGGTCCTGTCGGTGAAGCGCTGAAGTGGCCGATCGAGGACGCGTCTTCGCATCGGGAGCGGCGCAAAGGCGAGCATCACCTTGCCTTGAGCCGAAGCATGAAAGGCGAGTTCGCTGCCCGGCCGGACACCGATTTCGATCGGAGCGTTGCCGGACAGCTTGTTCAGGACCAGCGCGCCACGCGGCGTCATCTCGGAGAGCACAACCGGATGCCCAAGAGCGTCGCGCAACTGCCGCATCGGCCCTTCGGCCAAGTGCACGAGATCCGTATCCGGCGCATGGCGCGCGAGCAAGCGGCTCCTCGGGCCCATCGCATAGCGCGACGTGGTCGAACTTTGCGTGAGATAACCCCGTTCCACGAGCGTCTGCAGGTGCCGGTGCACCGATCCCTTCGTCATGCTCAGGCGTTCGGCGATCTGGGTCACGCCCAGTTCGTCGTCGGAGAAGGCGACCGCCTCCAGCACGTCGATGGCAAGGTGCACGGAATGGACTCCGCCGGATCTTGGATCGCTCATCGTTTCCCAATTTATGTTCGCGAGGACGGAACAAGATAACGGTTTTTTGCTCGCGCTTACAATCGGAATGACGAAAATAGCCATTTCTGAGCATATTTCTGGCTCTGTTGACATCTTGATCGCTCCTCTCCTATCCTAAATAAAACGATGTTTCGTCCTGGCGAACAACCTTTTGTCGGGCGGATTGAAGGCGAACGACGCGAGAAGCGGTGAGGAAATGACAGGATCAGCAGACGCCAAGCGGGAGCAGCGTATCGATGCCTTGCTGAAGGGGGCGATCGACCCGCATGTGCACAGCGGCCCATCGATCGCGTTGCGCGGCATCGACCACGTCGAGTTGCTGCAGCAGGCGTCGGAAGCGGGCTTCGCCGCGGTGGTCACCAAGGACCACGACTACAGCGGCGTGATGACGGCGGCGCTGATCAAGAAGCACTTCCCGGAGCTGAAGACGAAGATCTATTCGAGCATCGTGCTCAACAACGTCGTGGGCGGCTTCAACCCTTACGCGGTCGAGCACACCGCCGCGCTCGGTGGCAGGATCGTCTGGCTTCCCACACTGGCCGCCGAGAATCACCTGCGCTGGCAGGAGACGGCAAACTGGGTGCATCCGGCGTCCACCGCGAAAATGCGGCCGGTCACTGCAATTCCGGTGCTGAACGGCGACAAATCCGTGCGCGACGACGTCAAGGAAGTGCTCGATATCGTCGCCGGGAACGACATGGTGCTGGCGAGCGGCCACCTCCACGTCAGCGAGACCTGGGTGGTGTTCGAAGAAGCGCAGCGCCGCGGTGTCAAGCGTCTAGTGTTCACCCATCCGGAGGACATCGTTGACGCATCCTTGAACGACGTGAAGGGCATCGCGGCAATGGGCGCTTTCGTCGAGCACTCGCTCTGCATGTTCCTCGATGGCTGCAAGTTCAAGAGCCGCGAACCCGAAGATTTGCGCAATCAAATCGATGCCGCGGGTGTGGAGCAGACGATGTTGTGCTCGGATCTCGGCCAGACCGGTACGTTCAGCCCGCTCGACGGCTTCCGCCGCGGCATCAAGCTGTGCATGGACCTCGGCTACGACGACGAGCAGATCCGCAAGATGGTTTCGACCAACACCGCGCGCGCGATCGGCATCGAGGCGGATGTCGCCGCGGCTCAGGCCAGCTAGCGTTCTGCAGAGTGGAATGGACGATAAAGGCTGGTGCGCCTCGGGCCGTCGGTCGCCTGGAATAAAAATATGGGGGAGATCGCTCATGTATGACGCCACTGATCCGCGGGCCAAACTCGCGCCGGCCACTGCCGCCGCTGCACCTGCGGGCCCGTTCGGCCAGGCCGAATATCTCCGCTTCTACGACGAGCCGCCGCAGGACGATGGTCCCGAAGGCAAGAGCTGGTACGGCCGCGGCCAGAATTTTGTGCTCGCGCACACCGAGGGCAAGGCGGGCGGCGTTCTGGCCCGCGCGGAGCAGCCCGACGAATACGCCGTGTTGTTGTCCGATCCCAAGGTCGTGGTCGACATCACCACCGCGGACGGAACGCAGCGTGTGAACGGCCGGTCGCTGGCGTTTGTGCCGCCCGGTCGCTCAAGCATTGAGATCGTCGAGCCCGGACACATCATTCGCATCTTCACCACACGATCGACGGATCTCGCCGCGAAAAGCGCGAACGCCGCTTCCTATGCCACGGCGAAGCCCTACGTCGCGCCGCTCGAGAATTGGCCCGCGCCGAAGGACGGCTTTCGCCTGCGCGTCTACAGCCTCGACGTCGCGCCGGAGCCGGGCCGCTTTGGCCGCATCTGGCGCTGCACGACCATCATGGTGAACTACCTTGACGGCTATCAGGGCCCGCGCGATGCCACCAAGCTGTCGCCGCACCATCACGACGATTTCGAGCAATGCTCGCTCGCGGTGGAAGGTGAGTTCATCCATCATCTGCGCTGGCCGTGGACCATCAACAAGAACAACTGGCGCCAGGACGATCACGAATTGTGCAAGACGCCATCCATCGCCGTCATCCCGCCACCGTCCGTTCACACCACCGAGGCGTCCGGCAGCGGGTTCAACCAACTCGTCGACATCTTCTGTCCGCCGCGGCTCGACTTCTCGCAGAAGCCGGGCTGGATCCTGAACGCTGACGAATATCCGATGCCGTGATCGGCAACCAAACCGCAACGGCAAAGGACCAACGACGATGAACGCTGCTTCCACTTTCCGGCAACGCATGCTTGCCGGTGACAAGCTTGTCGGCAGCACGCGGGCCGGACGCTACACCGCCGTGCCGATGTGGCGGCATATCGCGGATGCGGACGCCAAGATGGCCTTCGTGGCCCAGATCGAGGATCCCGTCGCCCTGGATAAGATCGACGCGATCGCTTCTGTCGAGGGCGTCGATTCGCTGTTCATTGGACGCGGCGACCTGACCGCGGCCTTCGGCGACGAATCGAAAGACCCGCCGGACGTGCTCCGCGCGGTCGAACGCATCTCGGAAGCCGCACGCAAGGTCAACAAGCCGATCAGCGTCTATGTCGGCAATGCGACTGAGGCCGCATGGCTGAGCTCACGCGGCGCCACCGTGTTCGTGCTCTCATCGGACCAGGGCTTCCTGCGCCAGGCGGCAATGTCCGGCCTGCGCGATGTTCGCGACAAGGTCACAGCCGCGGTCAGCTGACCGCCCGCTCTACCGGGTAGCTTAAGCTGCTCGGAAAAAAATGCAAAACCGGAGGGAATCATGAGATCGCGCAAGGCATTAATTATCGCGTCGATGCTTGCGCTGGCGCCGGCACTGCCGGCCTCGGCGCAAGAGGCGATCAAGATCGGCTCGTCGCTGGGCTTGACGGGCTATGGCTCCGCGACCGACGGCCACTGGCGCGACGGCCTGACGGTGGCTATCGAGGTGGTCAACAAGCAGGGCGGCGTTCTCGGCAAGAAGCTTGAGCTCGTCACCGAAGACAACAAGTCGACGCCGCAGCAGGCGGTCGTCGTCTATCGCAAGATGATGAGCGAAGACAAGGTCGTCGCCTTTGACAGCGGCTGTATCTCGGCCGGCAACTTTGCCGCCGCCAGCTTCGTCTCCAAGGCCAAGCTGCCAATGTTCCTGTGCTCCATCCTGCCGCGTCAGCCGGAGGAGATTAAATGGGCCTTCCAGTTCCTGCCGCCGCCGAAGTACGAAGTCGACACGCGCTATCAGTATCTGAAGGAGAAGACCCAGATCCGCAAGGTCGGCATCCTCTCCGATCCGAGCCCGTACAGCATGCTGATGCGCGGTCTGGCCGAGAAGGGCGCCGAGGAATTCGGCATCAAGGTCGTTGCCAGTGAATCGTATCAGCAGGACGATTCCGACTTCAGTGTTCAAATCGGGCGCATCAACGCGGCAGGCGCCGAGGCCCTCATCATGCTCGGTCAGGGCAATGCGGTGGTCACCGTCGCCAACAACATCCGCAGCCTTGGCCTGAGCAAGATGCTGATGCTGGGCAGCATCAACGAGCTCGACATCCTGCAGGCGACCGGCAAGGTTCTGGGTGAACAGTACCTGTTCCCGTCGCCGCTGATTCAAATCGCGTCCGATGACATCAGCGTCATCACCGATCCGAAGGCCCGCGCGGCCGCCGAGCCCTTCGTCAAGGCGATGAAGGACAAGTACGGCAGGACCGATAACGCGCAGGCCTCGCGTGCCTGGGACTCGATCATGATGATGGCGGCCGCCATGAAGAAGGCCAACACGACCGAAGGTGAAGCGGTGCGCAATGCCTTCGAGCAACTCGGCCATTACGACGGCGCCGGGGCGTCCTACGACTTCACGGCCGAGCAGCACATCGGCATTACCAAAAATCCATACGTGATCGCCTCGGTGCAGGACGGCAAGCTGGTTCTGAAGAAATGACGTTCGCCGCGGACACAACACATCTCATAGCTGTCCGCGATCTGGCGGCTCGCTACGGTCATATCGAGGCTCTTCGACCGACGAGTCTCTATGTGGCGCCGGGTGAGTTCGTCACCATCCTGGGACCGAATGGCGCGGGCAAGACAACCTTGCTCCGCGCCATGACCCGGTTGATCGCGAGCAGCGGTCATGTGGCTTTCAAGGGGCGGGATGTCACCAGCCTGAAGACGCATCAACTGGCTGAACTCGGCATCATCATGGTGCAGGAAGGCCGCGGTCTGTTCGGCGACATGAGCGTTCGGGAAAATCTGCAGATCGGCGCCTACAAGCTGACCGGTTCGCAGGCTGACCAGGACCGGCAACTCGAAAAGGTATTCTCATTGTTTCCGCGATTGAAGGAGCGCATGTCGCAAACCGCTTCGTCGATGTCGGGCGGCGAGCAGCAGATGCTCGCTGTCGGCCGTGCGCTGATGGCCGATCCGAAGCTGCTGATTCTCGACGAGCCATCGCTCGGCCTGGCGCCGCGTGTGGCCACCGAAATCCTCTCGACGCTGGGCGCTCTCAACAAGGAGGGCCTTGGTATTCTGCTGGTCGAACAGAAGGCGCCGCTGGCGCTCAAGCTCGCCCAGCGGGTCTACATCCTTTCCTCTGGCAGCGTGCGGGCCGAATTGCCGACGCATGAGATCAAGTCACATCATGACCTCGCCCAGTATTACTTCACCTAAGCCCGCCGCACCCGTTGCGCGTTCGCGGCTCGACTCGTTTCAGATTGGCCTGCTGCTCCTTTGCGGGCTGTTGACCGTTGGCACGCTGACTTACGGCGGCTATCTGCTGACTGTGTTCCAGCTGGCGATGATCTACGGCATCTTCTGTATCGGCCTGAACTTTTTCATGGGCTATACCGGTCAGGCGTCGTTCGGTCAGAACGCCTTTGCCTGCATCGGCGGTTACGGCAGCGCCATTCTCTGCGTCCAGTACGGCTGGGAGCCGGTGCTGGCGATGGTGGCCTCTATGGTCGTGGCGGGTGTTGCCGCGCTGCTCATCGGTTACCCTACCTTGCGCCTGCGCGGCCATTACCTCGCCATGGCGACCTTCTCGCTCGGCCTCATCACCTACGACATCTCGATCCATTGGACGAGCCTGACACAGGGCTACATGGGCTATTCCGGCATTCCACCGCTTGGCATCGCCGGCTTCGAGATTGAAAACGAGCGGTGGAAGCTGGTTGCTCTCGTCGTGCTTCTGGGGGGCGCGTTCTGGATTTCGCAGCGGATGCGCGACTCCCGTTTCGGTCGGGGCTTGCGCGCCATTTCAGGCAGCGAGAACGGCGCGGCGGCGCTCGGCATTCGCGTGCCGCGCTTCAAACTGATCGCCTTCGTCGTCGCCGCGCTCTACGCCTCCGCCGCAGGCTCACTGTTCGCGCACACGGTTGGCTTCATCAGCCCCGAAGTGTTCGGTCCGCAGATGAGCATCATTACTTTCACGATGCTTTATGTCGGCGGCGTCGGCACCATGATCGGCCCGATCGTCGGCGCCATCGTGGCGTCGCTGCTGCCGGAAGTCTTTCGCAGCGTCGGCAAGTTCCAGGATATCGCCTACGCGGTGGTGCTGCTCGGCATGCTGATCTACGCGCCGAAGGGATTGTCGTCGCTCGGCAAGCTGTTCCGCCCTCGGAAGAAAGAGGAGGCTTAGATTATGGCCCTTCTCAAGGTCAAAGGCCTCACCAAGCGTTTCGATGGCCTGTTCGCCAATAATGAGATCGACCTCGAAGTCCCGCAAGGCAGCCTGTTCGCTGTTATCGGTCCGAACGGGGCCGGCAAAACGACATTCTTCAGTATGATCTCGGGCTTTCTCAGCTCGACCGCCGGCAGCATCGAGTTCGACGGCCGCGATGTCACGCGTGTGCGTCAGGACCAGATCGCGGCTATGGGCCTGGTGCGCACGTTTCAGCTCGTGCAGCTCTTCAAGGGCATGTCGGTCATCGAAAACGTTGAGGTCGGCTGCCATCTCGCCACGCGTGGCGGCGTCGCCGCCTCGCTGCTGCGCCCGGCCTGGTTCCGCAAGCAGGAAATCGAGGTGCGCGAACGCGCCCATGAACTGCTCGACTTCGTGGGTCTCGGTGCCCAATCCGAACAGGAAGCCGAGATTCTGCCTTATGGCCAGCAGCGTCTGCTCGAAGTCGCTCGGGCCTTGGCGTCGAAGCCGAAGTTGCTGCTGCTCGACGAACCGGCCGCCGGTCTCAACACGCAGGAGACCAAGGGCCTGGCCACCATCATTCAGAAGATCAACGCGCAAGGCACAACCGTTCTGCTGATCGAGCACGACGTTGGCCTGGTCACGCGCATTGCACATCGCATCGCAGTGCTCGACTTCGGGCGCAAGATTGCCGAAGGCACACCGGACGAAATCAAGGCCCATCCCGAGGTCATCGCCGCCTATCTCGGCGTGGAGGAAGAAAATGCCTAGCGTCGTCGAACTCGTCCAGAGCCTCGTCAATGGCGTCGGCATCGGCCTGATCTACGGACTGATCGCCATCGGCTTCTGCGTCATTTACAACGCCAGCGGCATCGTGAACTTCGCACAGGGCGTGTTCGTCATGCTGGGTGGCATGTTTGCGCACACGATTCTGACGCGCTACGGCTTGCCTATCTGGTTGTCGGCCATTCTGGCCACCATCCTGGTCGCCGGCGTCGGCGTTCTGGTCCAGATCTTCGTCATCAATCCGATGTGGCGGCGAAATGCGCCGCTGTTCGCCATCATTCTTGCAACGCTCGCCGTGCAGTTGCTGATCGAACAGGTGGTGATCCTCACCCTGGGCGATCAGCCACGCACCTATCCGGAATTCACCTCCGGCGGCCCGCTCAAGGTCGGACCGATTGCCATCGGCTACCAGTTGTTCTGGGTTCTCGGCTGCGGGGCCGTGATGGTGTTCGCGCTCCAGCAGTTCTTCAACCGCACGCGCATGGGCCGGGCGCTTCGTGCCTGCGCGCAGAACCGTGAAGCCGCGGCGCTGCTGGGCATTCCCGTTGAGCGCATGCTGATCGTCGCCTTCGCGCTCAGCTCGGCCCTCGGTGCCGCCGCCGGCATCCTGATCACGCCGACGCAGTACACCGCCTACATGGTCGGAGGCCCGTTCGGCATCAACGGCTTCATCGCCGCGATCATCGGCGGCTTCGGCAGCCCGCCGGCCGCTCTGGTGGGCGGCATCTTCCTTGGCGTCATCCAGTCCGAGGCGATCGTGTTCTTCGGCGCCGGCTTCAAGAACATCATCTCGCTGACGCTGCTGCTCATCGTGCTGCTGTTCTTCCCGAGCGGCCTGTTCGGCGGCTTCGCCAAGAAGGCCTGAGCGGGTCGCTAACACGAGGAATGCTATGAACGTCCTGCTGGTCTACGTCCACCAAGAGCCAACGTCGTTTACCTGCGCGTTAAAAGATGCTGCCCGCGATGCGCTGACCGCAGCCGGCCATCGCGTTGAGGTCTCCGACCTCTATGGCGAAGGCTTTAACCCGGTCGCTGGGCGGCACGACTTCATCACGACCCATGACACCGGCCGCTTTCATTATCAGAACGAACAGGGCCACGCGCACGCCAATGGCGGCTTCGCGCCCGATCTGGCGCGCGAGCAGCAGCGGGTTCTCAAGGCCGACCTGATTATCTGGATCTATCCGATCTGGTGGGGCGGGGTGCCGGCCATTCTCAAAGGCTGGTTCGACCGCGTCATGGCCTTCGGCTTCGCCTATGCGGACGGGCGTCGTTACGACAGCGGTTTCTTCAAGGACAAGACCGGCATGCTGTGCCTGACCACGGGCGGCACGGTGGAGCGGTTCTCCACCGGCAATGTCTATGGTCCCATCGACCAGGTGCTTTATCCGACGCAGCATTTGATGGTGGAATATCTCGGCATGAAATCGCATCCGCCGTTCGTGGCCTATGCGGCCCCGCGCATCGATGCGGCCGGCCGCGAGGCCTACCTGAAGCAATGGCGCGCCCGCGTGCTCGAAGTCGCAGCAGATGGAAAGAATGCAACATGAGCAACGGTCAGAATGCATCCGGTGGCAAGGTTGCCCTGGTTAACGGCTATCAGGGCCCGCGCGACGTCACCAAGCTGTCGCCGCACCATCATGACGATTTCGAGCAATGCTCGCTCGCGGTGGAAGGCGAGTTCATTCATCATCTGCGCTGGCCGTGGACGATCAACAAGAATAACTGGCGGCAGGACGATCATGAATTGTGCAGGACGCCATCCATCGCCGTCATCCCGCCGCCGTCCGTTCACACCACCGAGGCGTCCGGCAGCGGGCTCAACCAGCTCGTCGACATCTTCTGCCCGCCGCGGCTCGACTTCTCGCAGAAGCCGGGCTGGATTCTGAACGCCGACGAATATCCGATGCCGTGATCGGCGACCAAGCCACAACGGCAAGGACCAATCGCAGCGCGCAAGGCGAGCAAGCCTCGGCAATCGATCCCCCGGAAAGCCCGTCAGCGTTCTTCGATTCAGAACGCACGTATCTCAATAATGCATTTTTGAAAAAAGGAGTGCTACCCTAGGCTTGATCGATTCCAAGCTATACGGCCGCGCAATGGAGCGCGACGACGGGGGACGGATACCGACCGATGCGGCTAATTTTTAAGCGGCTATTTTTTAATCGGACGTCGCCATACGCGCGCAAGGTCGGTGCCGCCATTCATGAGTTCCGATTGAACCATACGCTTCGACTCGTCAAGTCCATTGGGCCATCCATGATCGCGACACGGCCATGCTGAGTTTCGAGCCCGGAACGGTCTTCAGCAGCCGTCACCTTGCCGATGTTTTCAGCACCGCGCCGATGCGGGCCATTTTCGGCGAGAGCAATTCACTGGCCTCCATGGTCCTGGTCGAGGTCGCGCTGGCCAAGGTTCAAGGGCAGCTCGGTGTGATCCCGGCCGAGGCTGCGACGGCAATCGCGTCCGCTGCACGTGCCGAGCGGCTCGATCTTGATGAACTGGCCGCGGGCACATTGCGCGCCGGTTTGCCGATCGTGAATCTGGTCGAGCAGTTGATCCGGCTCACCGGCAAACCCCACGGCGAATTCGTCCATTGGGGTGCCACGAGCCAGGACATCATGGACACCGCGCTCGTGATGCAGATCCGCGACGCGCTCGAACTCATCGACCGCGATCTGGAGAGCCTGATATCGACGCTTGCGGATCTGGCACGTACCCACCGCGACACTCCGATGGTTGGTCGGACCAAACTTCAGCACGCAATTCCGATTACCTTCGGCTTCAAGGTTTCCGTCTGGCTGTCCGGCCTGCTGCGCCACAAGCAACGTCTCGCCGAATTGAAACCGAGAGTCCTGCAGGTTCAGTTCGGCGGCGCGGTCGGCACTTTCGCCTCGCTCGGTGACGATGGCGACCGCGTCCGCGCCGCGCTGGCCCGTGAACTCGAACTAGCCGAGCCGCTGGTGGCATGGCATGCCGCGCGCGACGCCCTGGCGGAGGCGGTTTGCCTGCTTGGGTTGATCTCCACGAGCCTGAGCAAGATCGCAACCGATGTCGTGCTGATGGCACAGACCGAGGTCGGGGAAGTGCTGGAACCGGGCGGCCAGGGCCATGGCGGCTCCAGCACCATGCCGCACAAACGAAATCCGATCATTTGCGAGCAGATTCTCAGCACTGGACTGACGTTGCGCCGTCTCGCAAGCGCCATGCTCGATGCTTCGGTCCACGACCATGAACGGGCGACGGGACCGTGGCAGGCTGAATGGTTGCTGCTGCCGGAAGCCTTCATGCTGGTCGCCCGGGCCCTGGACAACACCGTTCGGCTCTGCACCGGGCTTGTCGTCAGACCCGATGCGATGCAGGCCAATCTTGCGCGGACACAGGGGCTCATCGCAGCCGAGGCCGTCATGATGGAACTCGCGCCGCGCGTCGGACGCCATCATGCGCACGAGATGGTGGGTGCGGCATGCACGCACGCCATCGCCTCGGGCCTGACCTTGGCCCAGAGCCTTGCGCGCGATCCGGCCGTGACGGCCCAGATGGCGCCGCATGAGATCGAAGCGGCCGCGGACCCCGCCCGATATGTCGGCCTGTCCGGCCGTGAGACCGATCGCGTCCTCGCGGCCTGCGTCGATCGACCGGTTAGCACGAAACAAGAGGCAACACGGAGCAAGACCCCATGAGGCTGAAACGCATTCACCCCGTCGTCGTCGCAGCTGCGGTACTGACAATGTTGAATGCGGCAAAAGCCGAGGCGCCGTTTCCGACACGGCCGATTACGTTGGTCGTCCCGTTCGCGGCTGGTGGCCCGAATGACGTGATGAGCCGGATCGTATCCGAGCACATGTCGCGAAAACTCGGGCAGCCGATCATTGTCGAGAATACCGCTGGGGCTGGCGGGACGACCGGCTCAACGCGCGTCGCGAAGAGCGCTCCCGACGGTTATACGCTGGTCAGCGGTCATGTCGGCACCCACGCGGCATCGGTCGCGCTATACCCCAATCTTCGCTACGATCCGCTGGTCGATTTCACGCCGATTGGCCTGGTCGCGGAAACGCCGATTCTCGTCGTCACCCGAGGCGACCTCGGCGCTGATAGCATGGCGTCGTTCATCGCGATTGCCAAGGCGCGCGGCCCGGAACTCACCTTGGCCCATGCCGGTGTCGGTTCGATCGGCCACATCAGTTGTCTGCTGTTCACCAATGTGGTCGGGTTCAAGCCGGTGGAGGTGCCGTATCGCGGATCGGCGCTGGCGATGACCGACCTGATCGCAGGCCGCGGCGACTTCAGCTGTGCATTGTTGGGAGACGTTCTTCCCTTCTTGGGTGAAAACCGCTTGCGTTTTCTGACCGTTTCGGCGCCCGCACGCGTTCCGCAATTGCCGGACACGCCGACGGCAAAGGAAGCAGGGCTGCCACGGTTTGTCGCGTCGAGCTGGTTCGCATTCTACCTGCCGAAAGGCGTGCCGGACGCCATTCGCGACCGGTTCACCGATGCGCTTCGCGCAGCCCTCGACGACGACAGCGTGCGGAGCAGGCTCCAAGCGGCCGGCTTGATCCTGCCGCCGCCGGATCAGCGAGGCCCCGAACCGCTCAAGAAGCGGATGGTCGAAGATATCGCGCGCTGGCAGGAGATCGTCAAAGCCGCCCAGATTCGACTCGATCAATAGGTCCTGCGGATTCCATTCATCTTGATCTAATCAGCGTCGTCCGCGCGCGTCGATCGGCCAGACATCGACAATGGCATCGCCGCGAACGCAATGAAGCCGATCGTAAAGAACAATTGTCGGGTCGCAGTGCGGGATGACGCACTCCAATCGCTCGCCCAGCCGCGGCGCGGACACTCCTTCGGCAAGTCTTATTCGGCCGTGCTCATCGCCAGTATACTCATAGGTGGCGCCTGCCAAACCCGGTGACACAATGAGCGGCTTTGGGCCATTGAGAGCGAACGATTTGGTTCCAGCATCGGTGGTCACGGTACCTGCGACGTTGGTGCTGATGACCGTTGTCTGCACGAACAGGGTGTTTTCAAACGGCCAGTCCCTGCCCTCTTCGTAAGTGACCGTCTGATATTCCGCATCCATGAACACATAGGAGCCTGCCTGAATTTCCGTGAATGGGCCCGAACACGCATCGATGGCATGTGTGCCGGTGCCGCCCCCAGTCACCAGCGCCGGCGGCATTCCTATCGATCTCAGACGTTCGACGATTTCAGCGATGAAAGCGTGAGCGCGGCGGCAGAGGTCAACGCGCTCGGCATGGTCGGCGGTATGCTGGAGATGACCGCCATAGGCCTGAATACCCGAGAACGACAGCGCACGCTCATTCCCAACATGCCGCGCGAGAGCTTCCGCGGCATCGACACTGAGCACGCCGGTACGGCCAAAGCCCAGCTCGACATCGACAAGCACCGACAGCACAATTCCATTGTCGCCAGCCGCCCGCGCCAGCGCGGAGACGTTGTCTGAATTATCGACCACGACCATGGTGTCGGGTGCGTATCGAACGAGATCGACAAGCCGTCCGATCTTCATGGCGGCCGTCAACGGAGAGGTGATCAGGATTCCCCGAATTCCGCTGCTGGCCATCATCTCAGCCTCATCCAGCGTCGCGCAGCAGATGCCTACCGCGCCGGCATCGATCTGAGCCTGGGCGATGCGAGAACATTTGTGCGATTTGGCGTGAGGCCGGAGCTTTCGTCCGAAGCCGTGAATGATCTCCGCCATCCGGCCGATATTGCGTTCGAGCGCGTCAACGTCCAGCACGAGTGACGGCGTATTCAGCTCATATCGCGATCCCGGCACCGAGAAACGATAGTCGATCGGGTCAAGGCCAATCATGACGACCGAGCCCCCTGCTCGTTCGCCACGAACCACGTCAGGAGGCGAACGCCCAACGCGAAATCCTCAAACTCCATGGCCTCATCCGGATTGTGGCTGCCCTTGTCGTTGCGAACGAAAATCATCGCCGACGGCACGCCAGCAGCGGCAAAATCGCCGGCATCATGGCCCGCCCCGCTGGCAATCCGCATGGCCGGAATGGCCAGCTCCTTGCAGCCGCTTTGCAGAATATCCTGAAAGCCGGAATCCATGGCTACCGGCGCATCGCCCGTGAACGGATCGCAATGAAAGCCGACGCCGCGGCGGGCTTCGATATCCCTCATCGCGGAGGCGAGAGCGCGTTCGACGCGCTCAAGCGTATCCGGCGAGTGACTTCTTGCATCGAAGCAGAACTCGACCTCACCCGGGACGGTGGTCACGGCGTGCGCTCCGGGGTCGGTCGTAAACCGCCCAAAGGTCACGACAAGGTCTCCACCTTCTTCATCCTCGATCCTTCGCCATTGCTCGTCCATGCGCGTTACAAGTTCGGAAACGGCGAACACCGCATCGTGACGAAGCTTGCGTGGTGTCGTCCCGGAATGGGCATATTCGCCCCGGCAAACAAGCTTCCGGCAGCGGCGATTGCCACGAATGCCGGTGACGATGCCTATCGGCAAGCCATTGGAGACCAAAAGCGGCCCCTGTTCGATGTGAAGCTCGACATAACCATAAATGGACTTCGGATCGCGCAGCGCCCCGCCCGCGCGGAGCCTGGCGACGTCGACGCCGGCTTCCTTCATGTGATCGGCAAGGCTGCGCCCGGTATCGACGCGCCTGGCGTCATCCAGAATCCGGTGGTCGAGCGTGCCGAGCATTGCGCGGCTCCCGACATGCTGGGCGCCGAACCATGCGCTCTCTTCCGCACGGATGGCCATCAGGCACACCGTGCGGCGTGGACGAATCCCGGAATCGCGAAATGCGGCCAAACAGGCTAGTCCCGCCAACACGCCGGCCAGACCGTCAAAATTGCCGCCTTGCGGCACGGCATCCACATGCGAGCCAACGACCAGGGGTGCGAGCGCGGGGTCTTCACCTTTCAATGTCATTGACAGGTTGAGCGCTTCGTCCACCTCGACGGCAAGATCGAGATCGCGCGCATGTGCAGCGATGAGGTCGTGAGCGCATTGCTCACCGACGCCATAAGCGGCGCGCGTAAAGCCTACCCCATCGAACGTCCTGGCTCCTATCGTTTCGAACAGCTGGCGGGCAATCGCGAGGCCCGCGTCGATCGAAGACTGACCCGGCAACATCGCGCCTCACTTCTCTTCCGGAATCCCGAGATACCAGTCCAGCATCTGGCTGCCATTCATGAAGATCGTATCGTTGCGGGCCGCCAGGGTTTCGACGATTTCCCGCAGGAAGTTGATACGATGGGCGACGCCCGACAGATGCGGATGCAGCGGGATCGTCAGAACCCGGGGCTGGCCGTGACGCTCGATCTCGCGCTCGAACGTCTTGATGGTCTCGAGCATGCGCAATCGCATTTCAGACGACGATTGCTTCTCGATGGCGTACACGACGCTGTCATTCAAATCGAGGCCGTAGGGTAGCGAGACCATCGGGCCATGTTTCGTGGTCAGACGCGTGGGGATATCGTCAATCACCCACTGGCAGACATACTCGATGCCGTTGGCGCGGAGATGGTCGAGCGTATCGAACGTCTCGCTCCATCCGGGGCTCATCCAGCCACGCGGCTTCTTTCCGGTGAAGGCTTTCAGCCGGTCCAGCGCGGCACCGATCAGCTCGCTTTCATTCGCTTCCGCTCCAAGCGCGCGCTGATGCATGCCATGTCCGACGAATTCCCAACCGGCGTCCAGCACGGCGCGCGCGAGTTCCGGGTAAACGTCGATGACGCTCGCATTGATGCTTGCGCTGACCGGGAGCTTGAGATCTCCGAAGAGCTCTATCAGCCGCGGCATGCCACAGCGATTGCCATACTCCGACCAGCAGAAATTCGGCAGGTCAGGCACATGTGACCTTCCGTGCGGAGGCACGACGATGGTGCGCGGCGTAAGCTGATCGTACGGCCAATACTCGATGTTGACGACCACATGGACGACAAACGGCTTCCCATTGGGCGCGGCAAGCTTGGGCCGCATCGAAGACAACGTGAAGGGGGCGCGGGGATTTGATGCGATCGACATCGTCGTTTTCCTATGACTTGACAGAAGTATCGGAGGGCTCGGCCGTAAGCTTGCGATAGTGATCGCAGATATGGCCGCGATAGTGCTTCGTCCGGGCCGAATTGGCTGGATCAGCGGGGAGCCGCGCCGCCAGCGCGATGGCCGCGGCATCCGCTTCCAGCGTTTCGATGGACAGGTCCGTGTAGCGGCCGTCCCTGTACAGAATTCGGCCGTTGACCATCGTCATCACGGTATCGGTGCCCTGAGCCCGCGCCAGAAATGCTTCGACGATCGGCATATCGGAATCCAGATATGGCTGGCGGACACGATGCAGCGAGAAGGCCGCAATGTCGGCGCGCTTCCCGGGCTCCAGCGTTCCCACCTCATCGCCGAATTGTGCGGCGACGGCGCCGTTGACGGTCGCCATGGCGAGCAGATCGTCCACGCCGGGTGGCGCTGGCCCGTTCCAATCGGGCTCTCGGGCGAGGTTGCCGGCCAGTCGCAGCTCACCAAGCAGATCCTCGTCATCATTCATCGAGCAGTTGTCGGTTCCGACAGCCACCCTCACGCCGCGTTGCAGATAACGCGCCAGCGGCGCGATCCCATTGCGCATGCGGATGTTGCAGCCGGCATTGCGGACCACGGTGGCACCGGTGCGCACCAGCACGTCCATTTCCGCATCATCGACCCAGACGCCATGGGCGATCACCGTCCGCGGTGTCATCGCACCGAGGCTTTCAAGATGCTTGAACACCCCCTCGGGGAACAGCTCCCTCGCAGCGGCCTTCTGCGCCGGGGACTCGAGGGCGTGCAGGTGTATCCCCAGATCAAAATCGCGAGCGTCGCGGGCAATAACGCGCCAAAGATCGTCCGATACCCATTGCGGGCCCGCCGGTCCGTAACACAAGCGTACCAGCGGATGATCGGCGAAGTCCGCTCTCAGGCGCATCATCAAGGCAATTGTCGCCGCGCCGCCGCCGGCATAGGCCGCCGAAGCCGGGCTCGAAACCCAAGTCCGCAAATCATCGCTCAGGCCCGCCATGAAACAGGCTTCATGAGGCGGATAGACCGTGCCACCCTGATCCATTGCTCCGACGCACATGGTGGCGCGGATTCCCACCGCTTCGTAAGCGCCGATCTGCCCGCGCAGCTCGTTCTCGTAATTGCCGGTGCCGTAACTGTAGTTGGCATGGATAGCGGTCGTTACACCGTTCGCAACCATCCGCGCCGCCGCAAGCTTGGTCACGACGTGGCTATCGAGAACTCCGCGCGCGCGCCTGCCGGCAATCCACGGCTCGAGAAAATCGTCCCGATAACCGAGCTGAATCTGGCTCAGGCCCCGGCCATGCTGATGCGCATTTACAAGCCCCGGCATCAGCAGAGAGCCCGGTAGAGAGATAATACTCGCGGCCGGCCACATCTGCTTCAGCTTCGAAGGCAGACCGACCGCAGCGATCCGATGTCCTTCTACGGCGATTGCTCCGCCGGCGATCAAGCTTTGTGCTTGCGGCCCCGGGAGGACGTAATCGGCTTCGATGATGCAGGTTTCGGCCATTTTGATCGCTGCTCTGTATCCTTGGAGGGAACGTTGGGATTGACCAGATCGCGTATCGCGAGGCGGATGTTGTCGATGTGCCCGTGTAGAATCTTGACCGCCAGCTCCACATTGCCTTTACGGCAGGCAGCCAACAGCGCACGATGCTCGTCGTTCGATTCTTTTTTGGTATCTACGAACCCCATGTGGAGGCGCACATATCTGTCCACATGGAGATGGAGATTGCCGAGAATCTGCAGCGAGAGCTCGCGTCCGGAAGGCAGGTAAAGCGAACGGTGGAATTCCCAGTTGAGGACACCGAGGTCGCCCGTGTCGGCTTTGGCAAATTTCTCAATCCACTGATCGGACACCAGCGCATCCTCGGCAGTCATCCGCGGAATTGCGTGGCGCAGGACATCGGGTTCGATCGAGAGCCGCAACTGAAAGATCTCCTCGATCTTCTCGGCGCTGATATCCGACACGAACGCGCCACGCCGCGCATGCGTGGTGACGAACCCTCCAGCTTCGAGTTTCGCCAGGGCCTCGCGTAGCGGGATCTTGCTGATGCCGAACTTCCGCGCGATATGCTCCTGACGAAGCGGCATGCCCTGCGGAAGATCGCCTCTTACGATCGCCTCGCGCAGCAACCCGACGATAACGTCGACCGTCGATGACGGACGGCGGGAAAGCCAGTCATCCGCAACACGATCGAGCTCAATGCCGAGAGGCGGCCAGGATTCAGTCATGAGAGCTTGTTACCTTCTTCGATCTTCTTGCGGAGGAAGCCACAAAGCTCATTGAACTCCTGCGTTTCCTGCAATTCCATCCGTCTCGGCCGCGGAAAATCCACCCTCACATCGTAGCAAATGGTGGAGGGCCGACGGCTCATTACCAGAACCCGGTCGGACAGAAAAACAGCTTCCCGGATGCTGTGGGTAATGAAGATCGCCGTCTTGTGAAAGCGGTCCCATATATCGGCAAGCGCGGCGTTCATATCGTCACGCGAAATAGCATCGAGCGCGCTGAAGGGTTCATCCATGAGCAACAAGGCGGGGTCATTGATGAGCCCCCTGCAGATGGCCACGCGTTGCCGCATGCCCCCCGAAAGCTGCCTCGGCTGCTTGTTGCGAAACTCCCACAAACCGACGAGATCCAGCAATTCCCGCGCTCGTTCGTCATACTTCTTGGTCGAGCCGTCCCGCAGCCGGATGGGGAACAACACATTGTCCAATACGGTTTTCCACGGCAACAGCGTCGCGTCCTGGAACACGTAACCGAAATCAGCGCGCGGTGCGGTCACCGGCTCGCCCCCGATGACGATGCGGCCGGAGCTTACCGTCTCCAGCCCGCCCATCATCATCATCAGGGTGCTCTTGCCGCAACCGCTCGGCCCAAGAACCGATACGAAGTCGCCCGACGCTACGTCGAACCCTACCTTGCTGACGGCTTCGACATCGCCATCGGCGGTGTGATAGATTTTCCGCACATCCTCCACGGAAATATACGACTGCGACGCATCCACGATTGACGTTGCTTTCTCTAGTGGGCTCTGACGAACCAGGGATGTAATCACCATTTCCTCGCCTTGGGTAACAGAGTAGACATGATGGCGCTTCAGGCGTCGAGCTTCTTACGCAGAGTGCTCTCGGCCAACGCAACCAGTCCATAGAATACGAGGCCGAACGCGCACAAGACGGCGATGGCGGCGAATATCAACTCCGTCTCGGCCTGCGCCGATGCGAACAGAATGAGATAGCCAAGGCCGGCCTGGGATGTGACGAATTCGCCGACAATGATGCCGATGATGGAGAAGGTCGTTGCGATCTTCATTCCGCTGAACATGTATGGAATGGCAAATGGCGCGCGCACGTGCCTGAACACCTGCCATTCACTCGCTCGCAAGGCCTTGCAAAGCCGCAGCAGCTCGCGGTCGACGTTATCGAGACCCGCAAGCGTCGCGATCACCACGGGAAAGAAGCTGATGAAGATCGAGAACGCGACACGCGACTCCGAACCTATCCCGAACCATACGATGAACAGCGGGGCGAGCGCGATCTTGGGTATGAGCTGAAAGAACACGACGTTCGGATAGAGCGCTTCACGCACCGCCTTCGAGGAACTGAGCGCCCCCGCCAGAACGACACCGAGAATCGAGGAAATGATGAAGGCGGCAAGGCTTTCGAGGATCGTCGGGATCGCGTGCTTGAGGATGAGCGGAAAGAACAGCTGCCCCAGTCGCGCTGCGATGGCCGATGGAGGCGGCAACAGCGCATGCGGTATTCCGAGCAGCGGGATCGCAATTTCCCACGACGCAAGGAGCAGCGCGGCGGTCAATGCAGGCAGTACGATCGCACGCATCGAGATACCTGATTTCCAGCCTGCCGACGGTTTCGGCGCTGCCGTGGACGTTGATCCGGCCTGTTGTAGCATTTGACTTTGTACGCGAGCCATCAAATTCCCTCGGACCACTTCTTGCGAACAGTAGATAGGTCATAGCGCCGGAGCGGTCACCACCAGGCTTGATCGAACCAGGTCCTGGTGGGACCGCTCCACGCTTTTCAGAATGTATCAGCCATCACCCAGATAGGCCGCGTAGGTCGCCGTATTCTGCTTCACCTTGGCCCACTCCTGCGGGGACAGCTTGACGCGTCCCACAAACTGATTGGTGATGAGTGTCTTGGGATCCGGCCGTACCGCGTCTTTCGGGGCGCCGAATTCCATCACCAGGTCGATCATTGCGGGAATTTTGCTGAGGTCTGACCAACCCAGAGCATGATCGACCGCTTCCGGACGGTGAGTGACGAGTTGCGTCAGTCCCTGGGAAATTCTCGCGCTCTGCATTCCCGCCTTGGTCAATCCCACTTCCGGCAGTACTTTTGCGAACAGGTCGAGCGAGGTCTCCGGTTCACGCAGCGTGTGCGCGTAGCACTCCAAAACGGCATCGACCACTTTCTGGCAGAGCTCCGGGTTCTTCTCGACGGTTTCGGCCCGCGTCACGATCTGCCCGGCATACAACTCGACGCCGTAGCGACTCCACGGCATGAAACGCGGCGTATCTCCCATCGCCGCGATCAAGGGAATCGAACTGGTGCCAATGGCCGTCGTCGCATCGACCTGCTTGTCGAGCAGCGCACGCTCGATGACTTTGCTGTCGACCTGAACGAGCGAGACCTTGCTGATATCGATACCGGCGCTCTTCGCAAACGCCGGCCAGTAGGGCGACTCTGCCGAATTGGGGACCGTTCCGAGTTTCTTGCCCTCGAGATCTTTCGGTGTCTTGATCGGCGAGTCCGCCCGCAGGGCTATTCCCATGATCGCGTCGTAGTAGACCGTTGCAATAACGACCAGCGGCAATTTCCGCGCAGCAGCCAGGAAGTTGCCACCGGCAAACACCATGCCGAAATCGAACTGACCGGCGGCGACAGCCTGCGCCGCGGCCACCGAGCCAAATCCACGCGCAACGTTCATGTTGATATTGTGTTTTGCGAATATGCCAAGCTCATTGCCGATCAACGGCCAGTAGCTTGACCCGTTCGGAATCCACGGCAGGGTGAATTTTACCTGCGTTGGCTCAGCGGCAAGCGCCCGACGCCGCATCGATCCATAGACGGGAATCGACGTGGCAGCGACTGCGCCAAACTTCAACATGGAGCGGCGCGTGAGATTACTTGCTCGATACTTAGACATGCTTTCCCCTTCTGTTGATACAATTCAATGACGTTGACCGCCCCAGGTGAAAAAGCGCCTGAGACGGCCCTTAAGGATCGCGATCAGCAACTCGATTGGCCGCAGTTCGCCGGCACCTGTGGCCCTGAGTACCGGAGTTACCGCGTCGATGGACTCCGATTCCTTCGCTGCTGCCTCGAGACGCTGGCGCAAATTGTTCGTGAATTGCTGTGTCATGTGCGTCGCGATTTCGTTGATCAGCGCGCCCTTGCCGAATTGCGCGAGCGGGCCGGCCAGCACGACGCCAGCGACAATCGATGTCGCGGTCGACTTGCCGCCATCACCCGGCTCCAGCGCATAGGTCAGGCTCACCTGAACGCGCGAGCCGTTGTTCTTGTCCGCGCCGGAGCCTTCGAAGACTCCGGTATGGTCGGCCGCATTCCGCACGACTTTGCCACGGCCGCCAAAAGCCGCACTGATCGGACCGACCTTGGCGCGCATTCGCCCCTCGACCTCGGTCTCGTCGTCCGAGACCGAAACCACCTCGGCACCCGGCATGCATGCCGCGACAAGACGGATGTCGGACAGGGCCGCCCAGACAATACCGACGGGCTGCTCGACGACGAATTTCTGGCGGATCTCCATGCTACGCTCGTTCTTTACCCGTTCGACGCGCCGCGGGTTGCGACGACGGCACTGATGGATGCAACAATTCCTGAATAGCCCGTGCAGCGGCAGATATTGCCGCTCATTGCCAGGCGAATATCGTCTTCGGTCATGTTCGGATATCGCTCGATCATCTCGCGCGCCGAGATCAGCATCGCCGGCGTACAAAACCCGCACTGCAGGCCGTGATGTTCCCGGAACGCCTCCTTGAGCTCCCCAATCAATTCATCCTTGCCGAGCCCCTCCAGGGTCATGAGATCCGAACCGCTGCAGGAAACGGCCAAAGCGATGCATGAGCGCGCGATTTGACCGTCTATCAGTATCGTGCACGCTCCGCAGACGCCGTGCTCGCAGCCCAGATGAACGCTGGTGCACCCGCAGCTCGTTGAGCGGAGAAGGTCGGCCAGAGATGTACGCGGCTCAACGTCAGCCGAGAATGGTTTACCGTTCAGGTTGAAGCTGACGTGCATCATTGCACCAGCGCGGCCGCTGCGGCCCGAAGAACGGTTGTTTCGCATAGCTTCATTTCGTAGGCATCCTCTATCCGATCGGCGGCCGCCAGATCGCGTTTGATGGCGAGGCGAAGGGCCGTCTCGGTCTGTTCGGACCAACTGCCGGCACCGTTCAGGGCCGCGCCGGTTTCCGCCATCGTCAGCGGTCCGCGGTTGACCGCGCCGAGCACCACGCTACGACGCTCGCGCTCGGGGTCCAGCACGACCGAGGCCGTCGTCATCGGGTATTCGCCAGCCTTGCGGATAATCTTGTAGTAACCCCAGCGAGCCCTGGCAGAGAGTTTTGGCACGCTGATCGATGCGAGAATGTCGTGCTCGCCGAGGACCGTCGTGTATGGCCCGACAAACATGTCCGCCGCTTGCAGCGACCGCTCGCCGCAGGGGCTGCGAATCCTGATACTCGCGCCGAGCGCCATGACGACGGTGATCCAGTCGGCGGATGGATCCGCCAGCGACAGGCTCCCTCCGATCGTGCCGCGGTTGCGCACCGCGCGATAGGCGATCCTGCCTGCGACGCGGCGCATCATGCCGCGCGCCGGATCGGGCACCTTTCCATCCTCGAACTCGCCGTGGCGTACGCAAGCGCCGAACGTGACGCTATCGGCTGTTTCGTCGACGCCACGCAACTCCTCGATACGCGAGATATCGATCAGACGCACCAATGGGCTTAGCCGCAGATTCAGCATCGGTACCAACGACTGACCGCCGGCCAGCAAGCGGCCACCCCATTCGAGTTCGGAGAGCGCGGTAACGGCCTCGCCCAGATCGCGCGGCCTGACGTAGTCGAAGGGTGCCGGCTTCATGCTGCCTTCCGCTTTTCAGCCAGATCAATCGCCTTGAGAAGACGCCTAGGCGTGATCGGGGTCTCGTTGATTTCGACGCCAAGCGCGTGCAACGCATCATTGACGGCATTCACGATAGCCGCCGGGGCGCCGATCGCGCCGCCCTCGCCCATGCCCTTGACGCCGTAGCGCGTGAAGGGAGACGGCGAGACGATGTGGCCTATTCGTGCGCTGGGAACTTCGGTGAAGCCGGGCACAAGATAATCGAGGAAGGTCGAGGCGAGCGGTTGCCCGGCATCGTCATAGGGACTCTCCTCATAGAGGGCCGTACCGATACCTTGCGCCAACCCTCCCTGAATCTGCCCTTCGACAATCATCGGATTCACGATCGTGCCGCAATCGTGCACGATGACGTAGTCGAGTATCTTCGTTATTCCGGTGTTGGTATCGACCGAAACAACCACGGCATGGGTCGCGTAGGCGAAGGCGCCGGTGCCCGATTCCGGCTGATACGTCGTGGTGACGGAAAGACCCGGCTCCTCGCCGGGCGGCAGGTCCTGCGCATGGCGGAATGCCGCGCGCGTGATTTCGGAGAACGGAACGCGCCGCTGGCCATAGACCACCGCGCTGTCTGCCAGCGAGACATTGTGAGGATCGGTTTGCAGGAAGTGCGCGCCGATCCGCTTCACTTTTTCGGCGAGCATCTGCGTAGCGCGGCCAACCGCCCCGCCGGCCATCACCATGCTGCGGGATGCGAAGGTGCCAAGCCCGTAGGGGGATACGGCCGTATCGCCATGGCGCACGACGATGTCGGCCGGATCGATACCAAGCTCCGTGCAAGCGACCTGCGCCAGCGTGGTTTCCAAACCCTGGCCGTGGTTCTGGATCGCAACCTCGAGAATGAGCTTGCCGTCCGGGGTGAAGCGCGCCGTTGCGGCCTCGTAGCCGAAAACCTCAGTCAGGTTTCGTTGTAGCCACTCATTGGTCCCGTGGGCGGTCTGCTCGGTGTAGCTCGCCCAGCCCAGCCCAATGTAGACACCGTCTTTTCCGTTCGCCTTTTGCTTTTCCCGAACGGACGGCACATCGATCATCGTCGCTGCGCGGCGAACGCTCTCCGGAAAATCGCCGCTGTCATAGAGCTTGCCGGCAATGGTGAGGTACGGCATTTGTTCGGGCCGGACCATGTTCTCGATCCTGATCTCATGCGGCTCGCGACCAACCGCGCGCGCCAGTTCGTCCATCATCCGCTCCAGCGCAAAGCACGCACCGGGCCTGCCGACACCGCGATAGGGCCCAAGCGGCGGCTTGTTGCTCATGACCGTCATGCCGCGGCCCCGATAGGCCTGCATCAGATAGGGCCCGGGCATGATGCCGGCGGTCATATTCGCCTCCATCGCGCAGGACCACGGCCAGATCGAATAGGCTCCTGCATCGACGATGACATCGCTTTCCAGGCCCAGAATGCGCCCCTGCGCATCGGCATGAAGTTTCATGCGATAGTGATGCTCGCGTGCCTGCGGTGAGGCCGTGAGGTGCTCACGGCGATCCTCGATCCATCGCACCGGATGATCCACGACCTTCGCCAAGGCGCTGATTGCGATCTCTTCCTGCTGCAGGTTGTTCTTGACGCCGAACCCTCCTCCGACGTCAGGCGCCACCACGCGCAGCCGGTTCTCCTCGATCCCAATCAAGGTCGCCAACACCGTCCGGATGATATGAGGCTGCTGGGTCGAACTGTAGATCACCAGCTCGTCCAGCCGCCGATCGCGATAGGCCAGCACACCCCGCCCCTCGAGCGAGACGACACATTGCCGATGCATGCGAAGTTCACGTTCGATGGTGATTGCCGCTTCGCCGACGGCCTTCGCCATGTCGCCGTTACCCGGCGTGGAGATGAAACAAACATTGTCATCCCAGCCTGCGTGAATGGGTGGCGCGCTGCCGTCAGCCGCCTTGAGCATATCAACGACGACCGGCAGTTCATCGAAATCGACGGATATCTGCTGAACGAGATCTTCCGCCTCTGCCCTGGTCGGCGCAATGCACATCGCGATCGGCTCGCCCACGAAGCGAACGACGTCACTTGCAAGCGCGGGAAAATCCGAGACGCGAAATGTGGGCTCATTCAGCACGGCGCGGACCGGACGCACCCCGCCCAGATCGCTCAACAGGAAAACGCGCGCTCGTATGTCGTCGGGAATGTGAACCGCCGCGATCCGGCCGTGCGCCACGGGAGACCTGAGAAACGCGACTTCCATGGTTCGGGGAATATTGAGGTCGGCGAGATATTCGCCGTGCCCTGCCAGAAACCGCGCGTCCTCGTTGCGGGTAATTCGGGCGCCGATGCCGCGTGGCCCCTTTTCCAGGTTCATTTGCCCCGCGCCGGCAACCGCGTCGCGAGAGACCACCTCCAGCAATTCGACCGCGTTCGGATGAGCCAACGATGCTTACTCCAAGATATAATATCTTGACTATAGTATACGATTTGGATCAAGTCATCATATGCGCTAGGTGTTGTCAACGCCGTCGAATCTACCGGCGCAGATCCCGGAGAGAATGGAACCGTCGAAGCGACGGATGAAGCAGCGGATGGGAGAGACGGCTTTCAGGCCGGCGCCGAAGGAGCAACCGCCCCGGAAACTCTCAGGCAAATGGACCATCACGCTGCGGCACAACATCTGGAAAGTGAGTCCCGCGGCCGGTAACGCCTCGGCTCCGCCGAAGGGATAACGCTCTCAGGCACAGCGACAGATGGGGCACCATGTTGGCAACCAACGCCCCGGAGCCCTTATGTCGTTCAATGATTCCACTTCCGACGCCCAGCGACCACCGCGCAAAGCTGCCGTGCAGACCGAGCCGGTCGGACTTACCGAGCTTTTCAAGATCGGAATTGGCCCCTCTTCATCGCACACCGTCGGTCCGATGCTTGCGGCCGGCAATTTTGTACGCGCGCTTCGCGACACGGAGGCCCGCATCGTTCGCCTGACGGTCACGCTCTACGGGTCCCTGGCCTGGACAGGCAAGGGACACGGCACTGACCGTGCCGTAATCCTCGGATTCGCGGGAGCCCGCCCGGACAGTATCGATCCGGACCAGGTCGAGCTGCGGCTGGCGGCCATTTCGAAAGAGAACCGCCTCACTTTGCCGGGCGGACAAGCGGTCGAATTCATCGGGGAGCGCGACGTCGTCTTCGATCGCACGAAGACATTCAAACGACATCCGAACGCCATGCGCTTCGAAGCCATCGACGCGTCGGGGCAACACCTTGGCGACAGCATATGGTTCTCGATCGGCGGAGGCTTCGTGATCCGTGATGGCGAGGAAGGCGTCATTCGCAATTGGACCGTGCCTTATCGCTACGGCAGCGCCGCCGAGCTCCTTGCGCTGTGCCGCGACAACAGCCTCTCGATCGCCGAGCTCATGCTGGCCAACGAACGGGCAAAGGATCCCGAATCCGATCCCCATCAAAGCGTCGACCATATTACGGATGCGATGTTCGGTTGCATCGACCGCGGCCTCGTTCGAGATGGCGAACTCCCGGGAGGACTCAAGGTTCGTCGCCGCGCGCGGCAGATCCACGAAACCTTGCTGGCAGAGGGCGCGAACGGGCACGAGCTCCTGCCGCACCGGATCCTCGATTTCGTCTCCGTCTTCGCGATGGCGGTGAACGAGGAAAACGCCGCCGGTGGCCGGGTCGTCACCGCACCGACCAACGGCGCGGCCGGCGTCATTCCATCCGTCTTGCGCTACTACCGTGACTTCTGTCCCGGCGCGGACGCGCGCGGCATCCGGACCTTCATCCTCACAGCGGCGGCGATCGGCGGCATCATCAAACAAAACGCCTCGATCTCCGGCGCGGAGGTGGGATGTCAGGGTGAGGTAGGCTCCGCCTCGGCGATGGCCGCCGCCGGACTGGCCGCAGCACTGGGGGCAACCCTCGATCAGATCGAGAATGCCGCCGAGATCGCCATGGAGCACCATCTGGGCATGACCTGCGATCCCATCGGCGGGCTGGTGCAAATCCCATGCATCGAGCGCAACGCCTTCGGCGCCGTCAAGGCACTCAATGCCACATCTCTCGCCATGCGCGGCGACGGCAAACATCACGTTTCGCTCGACCAGGTCATCGAGACCATGCGCCAGACCGGCCGCGACATGAAATCGAAATATCGCGAGACGTCGCGTGGCGGCCTCGCGATCAACGTTCCCAACTGCTGAGCGCGACGACCTGAACGGCTTTGCCGCCCCCGGGGATTCCCGGTGGCGGCGGCGGCGCGTCCCTGTTGCTAAACAATCAAGCGACTGATAGATTAACGAAAATCTATTGCAGCCGGCACGACCGTTTGGCCTTGGTTCTTGCCCGAAAGTCGATCACGATGCGGACCGCGTGCCCGAGGGCGCACAGAGGATCTGGAGCGGTGCGCACGGCGCGGCCGGCCTCGATCCCGGGCGGACCTCGCCGAACATTTGAAATGCTTGTTTTGCGGAACGTCAGCCGCCGTGGTTACCGCGGCGCGCCAGGCGTCAAGGAGTAAGAAAAGCAGCTACGTTCCAACCCGGAGCACAAGACTCCGGGGGAATACAAATGAGGGGAGTAAACCATGGCTATGCACGTAACCGGCGTCGGTACGATTCCTTCCGCTGAAAAGGAGCCAGCCGCCGTCACGCAGCTGTTCTCCAAGATCAGCTGGCGGATTCTGCCCTTCCTGATCCTTTGTTACATGATCGCGTTTCTGGATCGCATCAACATCGGATATGCCCAGCTGCAGATGAAGCAGACGCTGACTTTCAGCGACGCGACATACGGTTTCGGCGCGGGCATATTCTTCATCGGCTACTTCCTGTTCGAAGTACCCAGCAACCTGCTGCTCGAGCGCATCGGTGTTCGCAAGACCCTGCTGCGCATCATGTTCACGTGGGGAATTGTCGCGTGCGCCATGGCGTTCGTGCAGACGCCGCTACAATTCTATGTCGCCCGGTTCCTGCTTGGCGTGCTCGAAGCGGGCTTTTTCCCCGGCATTATTCTCTATCTGACATACTGGTATCCGTCGGCGCGGCGCGGCCAGATCATCGCGATGTTCATGACCGCGACGGCGATCGCGTCGGTGATCGCCGGCCCGCTTTCCGGCGCAACGATGAAGTATTTCAACGACATCGAAGGCTGGCACGGCTGGCAGTGGCTGTTCATTTCCCAGGGCTTGCCGGCGTCGATCCTCGGCATTGCCGCCTACTTCTATCTTCAGGATAAACCTGAAGACGCCAAGTGGCTGAGCCCGGAAGAAAAAACGGCGCTGCGCTTCCAGCTCGATCACGATCACAAGGACGTGGAATCCGCGCACCACGCCGGATTCTTCCAGATGTTGAAGGATCCGAAAGTCTACGGCCTCGCATTCACCTACTTTCTGCTGCTGGGCGCGACCTACACCATGGTGTTCTGGATTCCGACGCTGATCAAAAGCTGGGGCGTAGCGGACCTGTTGCAGGTAGGCCTGCTTGCCACCTTGCCGCAGATCGCAGGCATCATCGGCACGATTCTGATGGGCCGTCACTCCGACAGGACCAGAGAACGGCGATGGCACTACGCCACCTGCGTGGCCGTCGGGGCAGTCGGCCTGTTGGCCATGACATTTTCCCACGGCAATCTGGTGGCATCGGTCTTGGGCCTGACGCTCGCCGGCCTTGGGTTCATCTCGGCGACGCCATTGTTCTTCACCACCATCACCGAGTACCTGTCCAGGGCGAGCGCCGCCGGCGGCATCGCGCTCATCAGCAGCCTCGGCAATCTCGGCCCGGCTGTCGCACCTTCCCTCACCGGCTATATTACCGCGACGACCGGCAACTCGCTCATGAGCACCTATCTTGTTGTGGCAGCCTACCTGCTGTCCGGCTTGCTGCTGCTGATCATCGTCAAGCCTGCGGACCCCAACGAGGTGCTGGACGAAGCGGCTGTAGAGACGTCTTGAGGCGACCGTCCGGCGATCCCGATGGTTCACAAAAAAAGGCGCCGCATCATGCGGCGCCAATTTTTTGGGAGGGTTCTGATATCCGTCCCCGCCCAGGTCCTGCCCTATGGCACGAGTCTCAGGCCGTCGTGGCCAATCCACCGTCGACCGGAATGACCGCACCGCAGACGAAGCCGCTCGCTCTCGATGCGAGGTAGATGGCAATGCCCGCCAGATCGTCCGCATGTCCCATGCGTTTCATGGGTGCATTGTCGACGACCTCCTTCGCGCCATGCTCGTCGATCGCATCGGTCATTTTCGACGGGAAGTAGCCGGGCGCGATGGCATTGACCGCAATGTGCTTTGGCGCAAGAAACTTTGCCATGATGCGGGTCAGGTGATTCACGCCTGCTTTCGACGCCGCATATGAGTAGGCTTCGAGATGCGACGTCCTGATGCCCTCGATCGAGCCGATGTTGATCACGCGCGAGTAGGAATTCGCCGATCCCGCCGCTTCCAGCAGATCGAGCAGGCTCTGGGTCAGGAAGAACACCGACTTCACGTTGAGGTCCATTACCTTGTCCCACCCGTTTTCGGGGAACTCGGCGAAGGTCGCGCCCCAGCTTGCGCCGGCATTGTTGACCAGGATATCGAGCTTCTTCTCCCGCTTGTGAAGCTCGCCGGACAGCCGCGCGATCTCTTCCATGCGTGAAAGATCCGCCGGGATGGCGATACATTCGCCGAACTGCGACAGCTCTTTGGCAAGCGCCTCGCAGGCCTCGGCGCGCCGGGCGGTGATATAGACCTTGGCGCCGTTTTCGACATAGGCGCGGGCGATCATTTCGCCGAGACCTCGACTACCGCCGGTGACCAGGGCGACCTTTCCCCGGACCGAGAACAGCTCTTCGATTTTCATGCGTCGCTCCTGATGAACTGGAAATGCGTTTGGATGATTGTTGCTCAGCCGATGGCGCCGGCGGCGCGCATCTGGGCGATCGTCGCCGCATCGAAACCCGCCTCCTTCAACACCTCATCGCTGTGCTGGCCCACCGAAGGCGGCATCCTTGGTTGCACCTTGTCCGCGCCACGCAAGGCAATCGGGCTATTGATCGTCCGCGTTTTGCTGCCGGCGAAGGGAATGAGGATGTCGTTATCGAGGAGCTGCTGATCCGACGGAATATCCTCCGGCGTGGCCACAACGTCGAACACTATACCCCTCTCCGTCAGGCGCTTGCGCAATTCGGCGCGATCCTGCTTCTCGAACTCCTTGTCGAGCAACGCGATCAGCTCGCGCGAGCGCGCCAACCGGTCCGCCTTCTTGGCAAAGCGCGGATCTTCGATCAGATCCTCACGATCGAGGCACTTCATGAATTCCGGCCACTGCTTTTCTTCATTGAGAATGGTCAGGATCAGCCAGCGACCGTCGCGGCACTTGTAATAGTTCGTCAGCGCATTGAATGCGACCTCGCGTGCCGGACGGTCGGTGAAGGTCGCGCCGCACAATGCCGCCTGCGCATTGTAGCCGTTGGCCCAAAGTCCATTCGCCACCAGCGACGACGATACCTCCGTGCCCTTGCCGGTGTTCTGGCGCTGATAAAGCGCCATCACGATCCCCGAATAGAGCGTGAAACCGGCGGAGTGATCGCCCATGCCGTTCGCAGGTCGTACCGGCACCGATTCCGACGACGCGCGAACGGTGTCCATCAACCCCGACCGCGCCCACCATGCCGTGACATCGAAGCCCGGCTTGGTCGCCTCGGCGCCGTTTTCGCCATAACCCGAGAACGACGCGTAGATCAGCCTGTCGTTCAGCGCCGACAGGGCTTCATAGCCGATGCCAAGCTTTTTGCGGACGGCGGCGGGGTAGTTGGTGATGAAGACATCTGCCTGCGAGGCAAGCCGCTGGATCGCGATCTTGCCCTCAGGTTTGCCCATATCGACCGCGAGGCTGCGTTTGTTGCGTGAACCGAGCATCCACGCATAATTCTGATCGCTCTTCGGGTGGCCGGGAAGTTTCGTGAGATGCCGGTAAGGATCCCCTGCCCCCGGGGGCTCGATCTTGATCACATCGGCGCCGAAGTCGGAAAGAATCGTGGCCGCTGCCGGCGCTGCGATGAAGCTGCCGCAATCGATCACCTTCAAGCCTTCGAACAAAAGTCCCATCTCGTTCCCTCCCGTTGATCGCGCCTGCGGCCCTGGCGCCGCGGTTGCAGCGTTTGGCTTTCCTAGAGCCTTTTCCGTTCCGATTGCATCGGAACGGGGCTCTAGATTTTTGTTTTGACGCGTTTTCTTGACGCGAACCGGATCCACTTCGCTCGAAAACGCTCTAACCGTCCACCGCCTTCAACGCCCGGATGATGGCCAGTTGCTTGGCATCGCGCTTGGCCTCGAGTTGCTCGGCCGGCGTCGCCGCGAACGAAGCCTCGGCCTGCGCGATGATCTTGTCCTGCGCCGCCTCATCCAGATCGACAGCCGCCATGTTCTTCCAGGCCTCGTTGAGCCCCGGACCGAACTGCTTGAAGAAGGATTTGAAGCCGCCCGCGCCACCGCCGAGATGGAACGAGCGGAACGGACCGTCCGCCGCCCAGCGCAAGCCGATCGAACTCGTCACGATATCGTCGAGCTCGTCGACTTTGACCACGCCTTGAATGACGAGGTAGCAGCATTCCCGGAAAATCGCCCGTTGCAGGCGGTTCGCAACGAAGCCGGGCATTTCCTTGCGCACGACGCGCGGCACCTTGCCGAGCGCGGCGTAGAACGCGACAGCGTCGTCCACCGCCTCCGGGCTCGTCTTCTCGCCGGGAACGACTTCGACCAACGGAATCAAATGGGGCGGGTTGAAGGGATGCCCCACCAGCAGCCGCTCGGGCCGGGACATCATCTGCGCCTGCTCCGTCGCGGTCTTGGCGGAGCTCGACGAAAGCATCAGCGCCTGCGCGCCCACGACCTTGCCGATCCGCGCCCATAGATCCTGCTTGAACTCGATCCGCTCCGGTCCGTTTTCCTGAACGAGATCGGCGCCCGTCACCGAGCGCTCCAGATCGGCCTCGAAGCTCAGCTTGTTTTCCAGATTGTCCGTCGGCAGCCCAAGCTCGCTCAGCGTCGACAGATTGTTACGGATATAATCACGGACGATGGTCTCGACGTCCGGGCGCGGATCGTTGACGACCACCGCCAGCCCGTGCGCGAGAAACAGCGCCGTCCACGACGCGCCGATGACGCCGGCGCCGACCACTGTAACTTTCGAATACCGATTCAGAATATCCTGCTGGGCTGTGGCCATCGCATCCGCCTTACTTCTTCGTTGAATCGGTCGAAGGCGCGCTGTCGGTGAGATAGTCGTAGATGACAACGGCCGGCGAAAGCGTGAGGTCCGTCAGGATGTGCGTGGCCGAAATGATCTCACGGACGGGAAGATCCGCAAGCGGCGCCAGCACATGCTCGAACAGTTGCAGGCGCGCCGGCCCGCGCCACGCACCCTTCACCGAGATATTAGTGATCTCAGTACGGACCAGCTCACAAATGCGCGGGCGCTTTTCGTAGCTCGGAAGAATTTTCAGCATGAACGTGGGGACGCAGATCTCCTGCCGCGCCTTTTCCAGATCCATCGGCTTGTGCTTATAGCCCATCGTCGCGCGCGCGACGCTGAGCGTGCCGTAGTCCAACGTGCCTACCAGCGTATCGGAATCGACGAACAGCTTCGCCGAGCCGAGCTTTTTCGGGAACGCGCTGAGTTCGCGGCCCGCGGCAATTGCCGGCAAATTGTCGAGATACATCCCGATAATGTATTCACCGACTTCCTCCTTGTGGCGCACGACCGCGGCCTGCCCGCATTCGACATATGAACCATAGCCTGTCGTATCGGGCATGTTCATCACTTCGAAGCGCACCAGCGGCTCGTCGACTTCAAGCGGCTCGGGCACTTGCTTGACGAGCGCTTCCCGATCCGTCCGGTAGGTGATATTCAGATACTCGCGCGATGTGAAGCGATGCGGGCCTGGAACAAAAGCCGGAGCTCCGGTCGGCGTTGTGTATTGCTTGAGCACGTCCTCTTTTTTCATCTTGACGCTCACCCTTGAGTTAGACGTTTCAGCGCTCGGTATTGGCGACACGCTCGCAGCATGTTCGCGGCGTTCCGCACCGGCCGCCAGTACGGACCTTTGAGCCCGTCCCTGCAAGCCGGATCATTGAGAAATCGCGGCCCGCGCCGCGCCAATATTCTCCCGCGTTGCAGCAGAGCCTTCCCGCCTCCGATACGAGGCTGATGGCGCGTATCAGGCCTTCCTGGACTCGACAGCCGCCCGTGCCTCGGTGAAGCTCTCGCGCATTCGATCGAGAATGATCTTGGGCGCTTCGCTGCTCGATTTCTGGACCAGTTCGGCGACGTCCCTGGTATTCTGGACCGTCGCTTCGAACACCCGCTTGGCCAGTTCTGCCTGCTTGGCCGCGACCTCTTGAGGAGAACCGACTGGCTTGAAGTCGGCGATCAGCTGCCGCGCCTCGCGCCCAACCTCCGCCAGGATTTCCTGTTGCTTCGCGAGAAGCGCACGGCCCCCGTCCGACACCACGGCGGCGGACTTCTGCATCGCCTCGATGTTCTTGCGGTGAATGTCGACAAATGCCTCATAGTCGATCTTCGGCAGATCAATCTGCTTCGCCATATCGGCGAACATATCCATGATTGTCTTGTCGGCCATTTTTCCCTCCGGTAGCTTGTTGATTTATGCGTGGAGCTGTTTTGCGCTGGCCACGTCGTTGTTCGGCGCCCATCATAGCCAGACAGCGCCGACTAATCAAGCAATCGATCAAATAAGGTGCGAATCCGGATATATTCCGGGCCGCTAACCGTCCCCGTATTTCGCGCGCAGCACCTTCTTGTCGACCTTGCCGACGCTCGTCTTGTCGAGCGCTTCGACAAACATGATCCTGTCCGGAATCGCAAAACGCGAGATCACGCCCTTGTCGGCATACGCTTTGACGTGCTTCTGCACGGCCGCATTGTCCACATTGCCACCGGGATGGACGACGAGGATGGCGAGCGGGCGCTCGCCCCATTTGGCGTCCGCCACGCCGATGATCGCGGCCTCGCTCAGGCTTGGCATCTGGAGCAGGATGTCCTCCAGCTCGATCGACGAAATCCATTCGCCTCCGGTCTTGATCACGTCCTTGATCCGGTCGGTGATCTGGACGACGCCGCGCGCGGTCATGGTGCCGATGTCGCCGGTGTGCAGGTAGCCGCCCTCCCAGAGCTTTTCCGAAGACGCCGGATTGTTGAGGTATCCCATCGTCAGCCACGGCGCGCGGACGACGATCTCTCCAGCGGTGCGGCCGTCGTGAGCGACGTCCTTCATCTCGGCATCCACAATGCGGAAGTCGACCAGCGGCACCGGCGTTCCGGTCTTGGTGCGAAGCTCGACCTCTTCGTCGAGGTTTCCGGTCAGCTCGTGCTCCCTGAGCTGAGCGATCGTCAGGATGGGACCGGACTCCGACATGCCATATCCCGCGAAGATGTCGATGCCACGCTGCATTGCAGCCTTGGCTAGCGCCTTGGTCAGCGCCGCGCCGCCGATCACCATTTTCAGCCTGGATAGATCGACGTCCTTGCTGTTGGGCGCGGACAGCAGCATTTGCAGGATCGTCGGAACGCAATGGCTGAACGTCACGCCCTCGGTCTTGATCAGGTTCAGGAGAAGTTCGGGTTGATACCGGCCGGGATAGACCTGCTTTACGCCCGCTGCGGTCGCCGCATAGGGCAATCCCCAGCCATGGACGTGAAACATCGGCGTGATCGGCATATACACGTCCTCGCGGTGAAACCGCCCTTGCCGGGCCGGCGAGCCGAACCCGATCAGATCGATCAGCGTGTGAAGCACGAGCTGGCGATGGCTGAAGTACACGCCCTTGGGCGCGCCGGTGGTTCCCGTGGTGTAAAACATCGTCGCGCGGGTGCTCTCGTCGAAATCATCGAACGTGAAATCGGGTGAACTGTTTGCCAGCATCTCCTCGTAATGCCCGACGGTCTTGATCGGACGGTTCGGAAACACGCCATCATCCGACATCAGGATGATGCCCTCGACGGATTCAAGCTGCCCCTGCAACTGCTCGATCAACGGAAGAAACTCGACGTTCACCAGCAGGAGCTTGGGACGCGCGTGGTTGAGCGTGAACAGAACCTGCTCGGGCGACAGCCGGATGTTGACGGTTTGAAGCGTGGCACCGAGCATCGGAATTGCAAAATAGGATTCCAGGTAGCGGTGGCTATCCCAATCCAGTACGCCGACCACATCGCCGCGACGGACGCCTTTCGAAGTGAGACCACTCGCAAGACGCCCGATTCGTTCGCGTAGATCGCGATAGGTGTAGCGGCTGAGATCGCGGTAGACGATTTCCTGATCTGCCGATTGTGTCATCGGCGCATGCAGAAGGTGCTTGATCAGCAACGGGTATTTATAGGCCGACGGCGTATGCTCGATCAGGAAATCAGACATCGATTTCTCCCTGGGTCCAGAGGGCATTCGGCGCCCCTGTCGGCGGAATCATTTCGCCTGTTTTTGCTTTTGCCTGCCTGGTCCGTCTTCCCCGTGCCCGAAAGGGCTGTCGGATACGGCTGGACCGGGCCAATTTCTTATTCTATCGTTCGCTTGGTTGATTATAAAGTCAAGCTGCATCTAGGACCGAAGGGAAAGACTTTGCTCCCTGGGCACCGCAGTCCGCCCACGCCAGCACATCATGCAGCCTTGCCAATTCAAACCGGATCGGCGTGCGAACGGTCGCAAGGAGTGTTGCGCCTATCGGTCGCTTGATCGATTCTCGACAATACCGCGCCGAAAGTGTAGAGATCGGCGATCCATCGAGATCCATCAAAATCGTGTCTGCGGACCTGCCGAAGCGAACGGAAGCCAGGAATTTGCCAGATCTGATGTTTGCGGCCGGGTTCTTTGATTGACGGACTGAGAAGAAAATGACGAAGCCCTTGGGGCGCGCGAAGGCCCGTACGAAAAAGCCGAAATCGTTGCGAAAAGGCCCGGACCGCCGCCGGCAGATCCTTTCCGCAGCTTCCGAGCTGTTTGCACGGAATGGATTTGAAGGCACGTCGATCCGCGATATCGCTGCCGCGTCGGGCGTTCTGTCCGGTTCGCTGTACTATCACTTCCCGTCCAAGGAAGACCTGCTCTTCACGGTACATCAGGAAAGCCTCACGGCGATGCGCCAGGAGGTCGAGACTGCCATTGCCGGAATCAACGAGCCGTGGCGGCGGCTCGACGAGGCCATCGTTGCGCATTGCCGGATATTGCTCGGTGGCAGCGTGACCCGCGCGATCCTGACACCGCCGCGCTACTACGGACTCAAGGGTGTCCGAAAACTCGTCCGTCAGCGCGACGAGTACGAGCAGATTTTCGCCAGCCTCATCGCCGATTTGCCGCTGCGCGCCGATTGCGACCGGCATGCGTTCCGGCTGTCGATCCTTGGCGCCATGAACTGGACCGTGTTCTGGTACACCGCAGGCGGCCGCTTGAGCGTCGAAGATGTCGGCCGGCAGATCGCCCTGATGGTGCGGGGCGCCGCCAACGGCGCTGCAACAAAAAAATAGCGGGCGTTCAGGCGAACGGCACCCGCCTTCAGGTTGGCGTTTCCTTCACACGTTCAGGCGTTAGCGGCAGATCTCTCACCCGACGTCCGGTCGCGTTTGCAACTGCGTTGGCTAACGCCGCAGAGGCCGGCCCGACGGAGCCTTCACCTGCACCGAGGCTTGGCAGCTCGGGACGATCGATTAGAATCACGTCTATCGGCGGTACGTCAGGAAAGGTCATGATCGGATAGCCTGCCCAATCGAGCGACGTGATCGAGCGTTCGTCGAACGTCACGCTTTCCTTCAGGGCCCAGCTCAATCCCTGAACGATACCTCCTTCGGTTTGGGCGATGACGCCGTCCGGATTGATGATCTGGCCGACATCGATCGCGGAGACCACATTCAGAATCCTGATCTTTCCGGTCCGGCGATCGACCTCGACGTCCACCGCCACGGCTGCATAGGTGGAGACATTCTTGTAACGCGTATAGGCAAATCCACGGCCCCGGCGACCATCGCCCTTGGCGTTGCGCACCCATCCGATCTTTTCAGCAGCCGCTTCGATGACCGCCCTGCCCCGCGGGTCTTTCATATGCGCGAGACGAAACTCGACCGGATCCCGTCCTGCGGCGAGCGCAAGCTCATCCATAAAGCATTCGATCGCGAAGATATTGCCATGTCCTCCCAATGTCCGCAGCGAACTCGTTCGCAGAGGCATCTCGGTCAGCAGGTGGTTGATGATTTTTCGCTTCGGCAGATCATAAAGTGGAACCGAATTCCGATCGCCATTGCCGAACGGCTGTGGAATGTTAAGGGGTGGCGTCATCTTTTGGGCATCTGTCGTATGCCACGATGCAAGCAGGTTGATACCTCCCGGCTGGCCCGGACGTGTCGCGTGCGAATTGCTCCACAACTCGTATTGCCAGTCGACAATCTGTCCATCCTTCGATAGCCCCGCCGCGGCTTCCATCACCATCGCCGGGGAGACAGGAGACCAGCCGAACTCGTCGTCACGCATCCACTGCAGTTTGACCGGTCGTCCTTCGACACTGCGTGCGAGCAGAGCGGCATCGAGCGCGACATCGTCTGCACCATTGTGTCCATAGCAACCGGATCCCGGCACGTGAATCACGTCGACAGCAGAGACCGGAAGTTTCAATACGGTCGCAAGGTCCCCCCGCAGCGGAAAAGTGCCTTGGGTATGAGACCAGACCTTCATACGGCCGCCTTCGAACAAGGCAACCGCACAAGACGGTCCGATGGAGCCATGCGACAGATAGGGTCGGCTGTAGCTCGCTTTCAAAGATTGATTTACCGGGACCCCTTCAGTGCCCGCACTCTCGCTGACAAGCTTGTCTTCCCTCGCGAAGTTCTTGAGTGCCTCCTTGAGGCGCGCCGGTGCGGGAAGTCGCGGCCCATCATTGCTCCAGACGGCTGCAGCGGCGAGCGACTGGCGAGCCTTGATCGCCTGTTCTTCCCGCTCAGTGACGACCCCGAGAAAACTTCCATTCCGAACAACGCTCACCACGCCGGGCATCGCACGAGTGGCCACCATCTCGATGGAAGCCAGACTTGCGCCGATAGCTCCCGGACGCACGACACGCCCGAACAGCATGCCGGGCAAGCGCAGATCCTGCAGGAAGTACGCCTGTCCCGTGACTTTCTGCCTCAAATCAATGGGATCGGCGGACTTTCCGACGAGCCTGTAATTGCTGTGGTGTTTCGGTTTCTTAGGACCGACCGCGCTTGCCCCCAGTAAGTCGCGGTTGGTACCGATGAGCTCCCCATACGTGGTCCGGGTACCGTTTGCCGCGGAGATGACGCCATCGGCGACGGTCAATGCATCCGGTGCGACGCCGAGTTTGCGTCCAGCGGCCTCGACCAGGAGAGCCCTGGCCCGAGCGGACGCAGCACGTATCGCAGCGCCGCTCTGTTCGATTGACTGGCTGCCGTAGGTGTAGCCCTCGTCGGGGCCACGTGTCGTATCCGGTCCGATTACCCGGATCGCGTTGATCGCCACGTCGAGTTCTTCCGCAGCGACCTGGGCGAGCGCCGTATAAATGCCCTGGCCGAGTTCCGCCTTGCCGGTAAACACGGTGAATATTCCAGCCTCGTTCAGCCGTATCCAACCTGCAAGGTTCGGGTTCTTGGTAAAGCTGAGCGGGGCCGGGGCATCCGCGGCCTGGCCACTGGCTTGCTTGCCAGCAAGCAGAAAACTCGCGACCAGAACGCCGGCGCCGGTGCCGAATTGACGACGAGATAACTTGCTTGCCAGCGGGCTCATCGGGCTATTTCCTTTGCAGCGCGCTGCACGGCCTTTACGACGCGGTTGTGAGCACCACATCGGCACAGCACATCGGAAAGACCGTCCCGGATTTGGGCTTCAGATGGGTTCTTGTTGCTGTCCAACAGTGCTTTGCCGGTCATGATCATGCCGTTGACGCAATAGCCACACTGCGTAGCTCGCTCGGCGATGAATGCGGCCTGCAAGGGATGCAGCTCGGTACCTTCGGAAAGTCCTTCGAGCGTGGTGATGACACTATGCTCGAGCCCTTCAACAGGAGTAACGCAAGAGCGAACGGCTTTGCCGTCGATGAGGACCGTGCAGGCGCCGCACTGACCTAGCCCGCACCCGAACTTGGGACCGTTCAAGGTCAGGTCATTGCGCAGGATGTAGAGCAGCGGGACATCCTCCTCACACCTGACCTGTCGGGAGATCTTGTTGACTGAAAGATTGAATGTGCGCATTCGCGTGATCCTCCACGTAAAGAGACGGTGATTGCTCCGATTGCGGCCCTTTAATTCAAGGCTCTTTAATTCAAGGCTCTGTTAATTTAGGGCTTTGTCGATTTTCCGCCTAGGCTCCAACTTTCGGCGCGGCGCGTCCGATGGCAGCATCCAGCGAAATCGCACCGGCTCCGGACACGCCATGATCACTCGGCGGGCGCGGCGTCGACGGCTGCAGAACGATTTGCCGTGGGCCAGCCGAGCGATCCGATCGCCAGCGCGCCGACGATTGCAGCGCCGCCGATCGCCCAGAACACGGCGTCGGGTCCGCCGGTCGCCTGCTGCAACAGTCCGATCACATAGGGACCAAGGATCGCCCCGACCCGGCCGACGCCCAGTTCCATACCGACGCCGCTGGCACGGAAATCGGTCTCGTAGGAGCCCGCGGTGAAGTTGTTCAACACGTGCTGCGCGCCGATGATGCAGAAGCCGGCAATGGCGACGATCGCCAGGTTGAAGCCATGGCCGCCGACGAAGACGAGCGCGAGAACGGCGATTCCTCCGACGGCCCACCATGCGGCGAGGTAACGCGGCGTGAGGCCGAAATTTCTATCGGCCAGCATCGCCAGCGTCAGTCCGCCGATGAAGGACGTTGCCTGCATCAAGGCGCCGAAGCCAAAGGACGCAGCAAAGGTCTCGCCACGCTTGATCATGACGGTCGGGATCCAGCCGGTCAGGCCGAAGATCGCAAACAGGCTCAGGAACGCCGTGATCCAGATCGTCAGCGAGACGCGACGGTAGCGGGGAGCCAGCAACGCCCCGATGGTGTTTCCGCCTGCGCTTGGTTGCACGGAACTGAACGTCGCAGTCGCGTACACCGCCGCCCGCTCCGGCCGCAACCGCCCAAGCAGCGCGCGCAATTCCTCGACACGCCCGCGCGCCGCCAGGAATTTGGGGCTTTCCGGCAGAATTGCATGCACCACGAGGGTCAAGGGAATCGAGAGTGCGCCGAGCCAGTAGAGAACCGGCCAGCCATAGTGCGGCGTCAGAAATACGCCGACGAGGCCCGCGCAAACACCGCCGAGCGACCAGCCGAGCGTGACGCCCCAGAGGGAGAAGGTGTTGCTGACGCGGCGCGGCGCCAATTCGTTGATGAACGTCGTTGCCAGCGGCAGCAGCATGCCGAGGCCAAGCCCGGTGAGGAAACGCAATCCGCAAAAGCTCCAGAAGTCGTACGCCAGCAGCGCCGTCAGCAGCGTAAACACGTTGACGATCCACAGACCCGCAAGCAGCGTGCCGCGCCGCCCGAACCGGTCGGCCACCATCCCCTGGCCGATCGCGCCGAACAGAAAGCCGACGAGGCCGGAACTAACGAGCAGTCCCGCCTGGCTCGGCACCAGGCCCCAGGGCTTCATGACATAATGAATGACGTAAGCCGGGTTGAAGGTGTCGTAACCGTCAAACAGCGTGATCAGCGTGATGAGAATGCCGAGCGCCTTGTGCGACGGACCGATGGCCGCGCCGGACAGCTCCTCATGAACGTCGATTTCCGACGAGTGGCTCATGGGTTTCCTCCACTGGGTGTGATGATGTCTTCTGCTCTGCGGCAGATTGGGCTGAAGTGTCGGCAAGCCTGAACAGCGCGCGCGCATTGTCGCGGCCGATCTTGAGGCGGTCGTTTTCGGAAATGGTCGCGGCATCGAACCAGTCCGCGGCGTGATCGATGTTCTCGAACGGCCAGTCGGCCGAGAACAGGATCCGGTCGGCGCCGATCTCGAGCATCGCATCGATCAAGGCCTGGGTGCGGAAATTGCCTGACGTCGTGATGAAGAAATTCTCGCGGAAATAATCCGCGATCTTGCGCTTGGCCGGATAATCATTCTGCGCGCGCATCCATTTGTTGTGGTTGTCGACGCGCCACATCGAGTAAGGCAACCCCTCCCCCATGTGCCCGAGGATGACGCTCAGACGCGGATAGACGTCGAACAGGCCGGAGCCCATCAGGCGCAGCGCATGCACCGCCGTCTCCTGCCCAAACGCCCAGGTCGGCCCCATCAGCCAGCGATGGCCTTCGTAGATCGCTGCGTCTTTTGCCAGGGGGTTACGCGGATGCAGATAGAACGGAACGTCCAGTCGCTCGACCTCGGACCAGAACGGCCAATATTCCTTCAGATCGTAATAGATCGCCTTCTCCACGCCCGCGATCTGACTGAATCCGTTGACGAGCGCGCCGCGGAAGCCCAGTTCAGTGACGCAGCGGTTCAGCTCGCGTGCGGCGCCGTCGGGATCCTGCATGGGAAGTGCGGCCAATCCCTGGAAGCGTTGTGGCCGCCGCGCGACCTGCTCCGCCAGGAAATCATTGGCGCGCCGCGACAGCTCCAGCGCGCGGTTGCGATCCGGGATCGCCTGGATGGCCGGCGCGTTCAGGGACAACAGCATCAGTTCGATGCCGTGTTCGTCCATTTCCCTCAAGCGCCGGTCCTGGATGTCCAGCAGCCGCGCCTTCAGCTCGATCCAGTCCTCCGCCGGCGAAAATCCAGCGCTGTCCTGCACCGTTTCCTCGATCGCGAAGTGCTCCTCGAGAGCGATCTTCCCCAGCATCATCCTCACCCGTTTTCGCTTCGTGATTGACCGGGACAACACTCGGTTTCAGAATACTTGTCAACGGTATTATATCATTTGCAACTAACTCAATCACAACTGTTGCCCCCGCCAGCAAGCATGGGTAAGCCCGCGGCACACCGATGACGCTGGGATAAATCCATGTATCGATTGTCGAATTCTCTGCCCTACATGCTCGCCAGGGTCGGCATCCGGATGGGCGACCTGTTTGTGAAGGTGGTCAGGAAGGAAGGGCTGACGCTGCCCATGTATCGCGTGCTGGCCGCGCTGGCCGAGCAGGCGCGACCGCTTCGGCTGGTCGAATTGAGCGCGCTGACGTCGGCCGACCTGTCGACCCTGTCGCGTCTGGTGGCGGACATGCACAAGGCAGGCCTCGTCTCGCGCGAGCGGCCGGCCAACGATCAACGCAGCCTTCAGGTGGAGCTGACAGCCGAAGGACAGCAACTCTACGCGCGATTCATGCCGGTTGCGGCCTATTACGAAGAAGTGGCGACCGGCGATCTGTCGCGAAAGGACGCCGCCGCGCTAAAGGCCAGACTCGGCGCGCTATACGACAACCTCGACCGGATCGAAGCCGAAATTGAAAGCGGCGAGATCCAAAAGCTGATCAATCCCAAACAAGAACGGCAAGCCAAAGAGCGTCCCTCCGGAAAAGCCCGAGCCAAGGCCGCGCGGGGGATTCGCAATGAAGGGGGATAGATCTCGAAAGCGGGCATCGTCATTGCCGGTGGACGCATCGGCGGATTGACCGCTGCGCTGGCGTGGCGGGGGGAGCGTCGCGGCCGCGTCGAACGCCCCGCTCACAGATCCGGACGTGCAGCTCTACAAGCCCTCAAGTCGCTGAAACACCAGGAACGTGTGCAGGATGTGCGACCGCATGGCCTCTTCGGCCTCGGCCTCGTCGCGTGCCTGCAGCGCCCGGACAATACGACCGTGATCGGTTTGATTGGACTTGAATTCCTGCTCGGTCGTTAGGCCCGCGATACGATTGCTGAAATAGAACTGTCCGATCCGGAAAATGGAATCGACGAGCCGCGTGTTCTTTGCCGCCGCGATGATGGTATCGTGGAACTGTCGATTTGTGCTGACGCGGAATTCCCGGCTGGGGCTCGGTTCGGCATCGCGCACAGCCTGTATCCGTGCGATCTCGACCAGCTCGGCATCGGTTGCACGGCTGGCCGCAAGTCGGGCGGCATACCCCTCAAGGGCTGCCCGCACCTCGTAGTTTTCCTGAATTTCGCTCGGCGAATATTCCCGCACCGCCCAACCGCGCTTGCGCGGCAGGATCAGACCATCGGCCCCCAAACGCTGCAGACTCTCCCGGATCGGCGTGCGGCTTACATCGAGCGCGGCCGCAAGATCGGCCTCGATGAGTGGCTCGTTCGGTCGAATCTCTCCGGTGATGATGGCCAGTCGCAGTCTCTCGTGGACCTCGTCGGTCGTGCGCACGGCTCGACCATGTTCGAGATGATGTGCCGATTTGAGACCGCCCAACTGCATGCCGATTTTTCCGCCGATTTTTCCTTGGGGTCGCATCCCAAGCCGACACGGTGGCTATGAGTCATCTTTGGATACGAAAATGAATATTACAAGGCATTCTTGACAGGATGCAACTTTGCATGCAAACTTTATCATCAGTCAATACAATGAAATTCCGTCACATGCGGCGGACCGGGTTCACTTGACCCAAAACTCTGAGCCGCATGGCCGTCCGGCAGTTTTCGGACGGGGTGTCCCGCACATGGGGCTGACCAACAGAAAATTGCCAACAAACACTGCAACCCAGGGGAGAGAAATGATGAATATTACACGCCGCAGGCTGCTCCAGGCGTCAGGTGGTGCCTTGGCGGCGCCTGCGCTCCTGACCGGTTCGTTCGGCGCGCGCGCCCAGGCTCCAGTCACACTGAAGCTGCACCATTTTCTGCCGCCAGTCTCGAACGGCCATGCCAAAATGCTCGCCCCCTGGGCGAAGGCCATCGCCGACGACAGTCAGGGCAGGATCAAGATCGACATCTACCCCTCGATGCAGCTCGGTGGCACCCCTCCGCAGCTCTATGATCAGGTGCGCGACGGCGTCGTCGACATGTGCTGGACGCTGCCTGGCTCGACGCCGGGCCGCTTCCCGACGACGGAAGCGTTCGAGCTGCCGTTCATCGGCGCCGAGAAGGCGCTGCCGAACGCGCTGGCGGCGCAGGAGTATGCCAACATCCACCTCAAGGACGAGGTGAAAGACGTCAAGATCCTCTCGTTCTGGGCGCACGACGGCGGCCTCATCCACGCCAACAAGCCGATCAAGACGATGGACGACCTGAAGGGCCTGAAGCTGCGCAATCCGACGCGGCTCGCCGGCGAAGCTCTGAAGGCACTCGGCGCGACAAGCATCGGCATGCCAGTCCCGCAAGTGCCGGAGAGCCTCGCGCAGAGGGTCATCGATGGCGCGGTCGTTCCGTGGGAGGTCGTGCCGGCGATCAAGGTGCAGGAACTCGTCAAATTCCACACCGCCATCCCCGGCTCGCCGACGCTCTATACGGCGAGCTTCTTCCTCGCCATGAACAAGGCGAAGTACGAGGAGATGCCGGCCGACCTGCGCGCCGTTCTCGACAAGCACTCAGGCATGGCGTTCGCGACCCGCGCCGGCAACATGTGGGACGAGGCCGGAGCCGGCGTACTCGAGATGGTCAAGAAGCGTGGCAACACGATCGGCGCGATCTCCGAGGAAGAGAAGCAGAAGTGGATCAAGGCCTGCGAACCCGTCATCGCCGCCTGGATCGAACAGGTGAAGGCCAAGGGTCTCGACGGCGCCAAGCTCGTCGCCGAGGCCAGAGCCCTCGTCGCCAAGCACAGCAAAACGTAGCGTTCCGAGCGTCGCGGTGCCTGTCTCCTGAGCCAAGTCAGGAAGGCAGGCACCCGCGCACGACCGGATTCGAGACCTCGTACCGAGCCCTCGGAAATTCTATTGGAGGGGTGTCCAGTGACGGAAATTGCAGAACCCATATCAGCCGAGCAACCTCGATCCCTGCTCGAGCGATTGACCGGCATCATCGCCATTTTCGGCGGCGCTCTCGCGCTCTCGGTCGCGATGCTCGCCACCGTTAGCGTCGGCTCGCGCTGGCTGCTCAACGCTCCGATCGACGGCGACTTCGAGTACGTGAAGATGGCGACCGCCATCGCCGTCTTCGCCTATCTGCCTTACGCGCAGGCGCGGCGCGCCAACATCTTCGTCGACACCTTCACCGGCTGGCTGCCGCCCGGAGTCAATCGCGTGCTCGATGCGTTCTGGGATCTCGCCTACGCCGCCTTCATGGGCTTCGTCGGCATCTGCCTCATCTATGGCACGCTCGACGCCATCAAGAGCGGCGAGACGACGATGCAGCGCCAGCTGCTGATCTGGCCTAGCATCGCCATATCGACCGCACTCTGCCTCCTGGTCGCGCTGACGTCGGTCGTCAGCGCCGCCCTCCTGTTCCGGACCAGCCGCGGGAGCAAGCCATGAGCGGCGCGACCGTTGCAATCATCGGCTTCGCCGCCATGCTGGGCCTGATCGCGGTCCGCGCGCCGATCGGCCTGGCCATGCTCGTCGTCGGCGCCGCCGGCTACATGACGCTGTCGTCGCCGACGGCATTTTTCGGCTATATGAAGACGAACGCCTACCACCAGTTCGCCAACTACACGCTCTCGGTCATCCCGCTGTTCATCCTGATGGGAGCCCTCGCCGAACGGGCAGGCATCGCGAAGGCGCTGTTCAAATCGGCCGAAGGCGGGCTCGGCCGCTTCCGCGGCGGATTGGCGATGGCGGTCATCGGCGCCTGTACCGCGTTCGGCGCCATTTGCGGCTCCTCGGTGGCGACGACCGCCACGTTCGGACGCGCCGCGCTGCCCGAACTGCTGCGCCACCGCTACGATGGCGGCTTCTCGACCGGCACGATCGCGGTCGGCGGCACGCTCGGCATTCTCATCCCGCCATCGGTGATCCTCGTCGTCTACGCGATCACCACCGAGCAGAACATCGCCAAGCTGTTCCAGGCGGCGCTCATTCCAGGCCTGCTGGCTGCGCTGTTCTACTGCATCACCATCGCCATCATGGTACGGCGGAACCCGAGCCTCGCGCCCGATGCCGCAACCGTGGCGGTCAAGCGCGCCGCACAGCCGGCATGGCCGAAGATCCTCGGTGGCCTCGCACTCCTTGCCATCGGCGCGCAGGTCGTTCGTGAACAACTGGCGTGGGACAACGCCGCGGTGTTCGCGATGCTCGCATTGCTCGTGATGTTCGTCGACGTCGCGGTGATGCCGGCGATCATGATTGCAGTGGTCGTCGTCGGCGGCATTTACGGCGGCGTATTCACGCCGACCGAAGGTGCTGCGGTCGGCTCCATCACCATGCTGCTGGTCGGCATCGCGCAGCGCACCCTCGGCCCGCGCGACATCATGGACGCGATTCGCCAGACGGCGGAGACGTCCGGCATGATTTTCATCATCCTGCTCGGAGCGGAGATCTTCGGCGCGTTCCTCGCCCTCTCGCGACTGCCGACGATCGCCGCCGAGACGATCGGTGGCTCCGGCTATTCGCCCTACGTCGTGCTGGTCGCGATGCTCGCATTCTACATCCTGCTCGGCGCGGTGATGGACGAACTCGCCATGATCCTGCTGACGCTGCCGGTATTCTTTCCCGTGATTCAGGCACTCGATTTCGGGATGCCGCCCGACGAGGTCGCTATCTGGTTCGGCATCCTGGTTTTGATCGTCGTCGGCATCGGGCTCACCGCGCCGCCGATCGGGCTCAACGTGTTCGTCATCTCGGCGCTCGCGCGCGAGGTGCCGATCTCCGCGACCTACCGGGGTGTATTGCCTTTCATTCTCGCGGACATCATTCGCCTCGCTTTGGTCGTCGCCTTCCCGGCGCTGGGCTTGTGGCTCGTTCGTGCCTTGAGTTGACCATCCCTAACAATCGAAAGCCCGATCAGGGCACAACATGGAGGAGTTGATGCAGAATACACTTAATGACACCGCCAGCCTTTTGGGGCGGATCTTGCTCTCCGTCATTTTCATCTGGTCCGGCTATGGGAAGATCCTAGGCTATGCCGCTACGGTTGGGTACATGGAGAAATTCGGTGTGCCGGGTGTGATGCTGCCGCTCGCAATCGCTCTCGAGCTGGCGGGTGGTATCCTGTTGGTGATCGGTTGGCAGACCAGATATGTTGCGATCGCTTTGGCCGTGTTCACCGTCGTGGCGGCAATACTGTTCCATAGCAATTTCGGCGATCGCAATCAGATGATCCACTTCACGAAAAACCTGGCAATTGCCGGTGGCTTTCTCGCTCTTTTTGTCAGTGGCCCCGGTCGCTGGTCGGTCGATGGGTGGCGTAAGGTCTAGCCTATTCGAGCCTGTCACTCTGCTCCTGCGGCCAACAGGCCGGCCGCAGGAGCGGAGATGCGTTGCGAACATGCTGACGGAGGCGAACCGCCGGGGCGGCCGCCTGGCATGAGGCCGTTCAATCGGGCGCCACGCAGGCCTCCCTCCAACTAAAATATCGAAAACAACCCCATGCAAAGAAACACGGGGGCGCCGGCATCGATGTTTTTACCCGCCAAAACATTGTCCGTAG